>ENA-OWPI01002137-OWPI01002137.1-marine-metagenome-genome-assembly--contig:-NODE-2137-length-19283-cov-3.333490_pt1 | contig 19283 bp, 17 predicted proteins | sample MGYA00238138_ERZ651775 | MGnify/ENA primary metagenome ERZ651775 (study PRJEB26906, sample SAMN06265043) | marine metagenome | isolation source: Helgoland LTER site | place: Germany:Helgoland, sampling...
GGAAGCACCTAAAAGAGATGGATCAATCAGACGACCCATACACAAACCCTACAGACGACACACCACTACAAGATGACCAAACGGATCTTACGTATACCCCGTCTCCTACTCCTGTTGTGCTGATGGGGCAGAACACAACCCACCTCGTCTACCTTTGGGTTACTTTCATCTCTAATGTGTTTGCTGTTGTGACAATTGCTCTGATGGTGAGACGGATGAAGGAGAAGAAAAATCTGGCTCACCAGGGTCACTCTCATGTACAACACAGCGTGGTTTTGCCAGCATACGAAAACCTGCTGGTAATAATGGCGGTACTTTTTGCCGTGGTAGCCCTTGGCGACACACTTATGATCGTTCACATGGGGCTCGATCCAAAGCAACGGGATATTCTGCTTACAATTCAAGTATCTGCTGTGTGTCTTCTTGCAATTTACAGTATTGTTCCTGTTTTGCTTTTGCAGCGATCCTTAGCTTTGAAGTCGTACTTCAAGGTTGTATTAGCTATAGTACCCTGGTGGACGGTCAACTTTGTACTCTCCTTATTCCTTGTCAATAACTACAGGTGTCTCAGGGACCATCAGGGAAAAGAGGATGGGAGTCATTCGTTTCACTGCGAGGAGGAGGAGAAGGTGAGAAAGCTGTGCACTTTATTAGCATAATGTTTGGCATGCATGTGACTACTATCTATATCCATTAATCCTACACTTCTCACTTCTACACTTTTCTCACTCTAACACGACGACACGAATACCAACACTAAACACACACAGCATGAGACTCTGGAAAAAATATTTGCTCTGACATCAGCGTTACCCCCCCTTCTTTTCCACTTATCTGCCCTTTTTGGTGTGACCAAGTCCCGGATCGAGCTCCGGTCCAAAACTGCGATCATGTCAACGCTTTTTGTGACTTGCTATGCTGGGCTTTGGCTTTGCATCAACATAATAAGTCTCTTCACGGAACATGACACACTTCAACTATCTGCTTTATTACTGATGAAGCTCGGCGTTTTTGCTCTTACGTCAATGAACTTGGTTTTTCCTTTTGCTTTATATAAATCTCTGGTAGCTGACACCAAATACTGGAGGGGCCTAGGGAAGTACAACAAAGGCGGTTTTGGCAACAGCGATGAGAAGAATGGGGTGAATGGCAGCATAGGTCCCATGAGCATCGACATTGCGAGCAAAAATGTGCAGAGAATGATGGGAAAAGACGATGATATTTTGCTTGACTTTTGCTACATGAAGCTTGATACTATGATAGGCTGCGGTGCGACAGCAAAAGTGTACAAAGGGACATACAAAAAGCGCCCAGTCGCTGTTAAGATTTTCACCCCTCCGGAAATCACCGAAGAGGACGTTGACCATTTTTCCATGGAGGCTCGGCTGGCTGCGACACTTGTTCATGAGAATATCGTCACAACCCTCGGATTATGTGTTCGTCCCCCCCAAATTGGGATGGTCACAGAGGTGAGCGCGCGAGACCGCGGCAATCGATTGGATCAGTAGTTGCCAGCGAAAGGACTATAGTAATTAGCGCGCCGCGAAAGTATCTATTGAACCGACCTGATTCAATTTCTACTCGCCTAACTAACACGACGCCCGCCCCCATCTTCAAAAATTTAGCTTTGTGAGCATGGGAGCCTGCAAGAGTTCGTTCGGGACAACAATGTACGACCTTTCGTTAACACCTTGTGGCGGCTCCGGTGCGCCATCGATGCCATTGCAGCTGTCAAGTATTTGCACAGTATCAACGTCCTTCACAGAGACATAAAGCTGGGGAACTACTTTCTCTCAGCTAACGGGATCGTTAAGCTGGGGGATTTCGGTGAATCTACCTTGTTTGACATTGTACAAAAAAAGGGATCGGAAAGCAGAAACAGCAGGGGCAGCAGGGGCAGCAGGAGTCGGGGTAGCATAGTTCGGAGTCCTCAGAGTCGGCATAGTTCAGGTGGACCTGATGGGAGTCGGCACAGTGGGAAAGGCGCGAGTTCTCAGCAGACTCAGCGAGGCACGGAATCAAAGGTGGTCCAGAAGGCAAATAGAGCTCGAATGTCTCTCATGGGTATCATCCAGCAGAACAAAACACAGACCAAAATGAGCATTGTGGGCACGATTTCTAATATGGCCCCGGAGATGATAAACAATGCAAGTTCATATACTGAGGCCGTTGACATATATTCTCTCGGTGTAACCATGTGGGAGATTTGGACTGGTAAGGAACCATTTGGCGACTTTAACCAATTCCAAATCTACAAGCTTGTGGGTGAGGAGGGGCAGCGGCCGCCTCTGCCCGAAGGTATCAATCCCGTGTACAAAAAAGCGATGGAGAAGGCCTGGATGCAGGATCCCGAAAGGCGCGCGGGAGCTCAGGAGTTGCTGAGTATGCTGAGAAAGGAACATGAACGAATCACCACTGAGATGGAGCAGCAGAAGTTGAATGGAATGTTGAGGGAAGAGAAACTTCCACCTGAAATCCCACGTTGCTTAAAGGTTATGAGGGAGAGCAGGTATGTGCAAAGCTCATAACTGTTGCGGCCAAGTTTTTATTCTATGCGCATCGCTTGCAAATTAAAAGGCTATTCACCGGTGCTCACTAAAACCTAACCCAACCCTACCCACAACCCAACCCTGTGCTCACTAAAACCTACTACTCCCCACTTTCTCAGCCTAAAGACTCCTCGAGAAAGCGAAGCACACCACCAACAGTCAGGGATAGCTCGGACGGTTGCACTTTCCTCAGCAGCTATGATGAAGAGCGGACGCAACTTGATGACAGGCCTAACGCAAGGTCACATGAAAGATTCCCATCGTACTTTGAACTCTAATTCTACTCCAACTGCGCATTTGAGAGCAGAGAGTGACGTTTCGGACATTACAATGATGGACTTTGGACAAGCCTATGACGACGATTTCGACAACTTCGAGGACAATGGAAATGGAAGAAATACTATTGAACTCAAAGCCAAGAGCGAAAATGATGTCGCCAAGAACGAAAACAAAGTAATAGATCTAGTGTAGCCATAAAAAATAATAATAACTACTGGAAAAAAGGATTTAAACTGGAAAACTTCTTCAAAGGCAATTTTTTACGTTCAAAACTCTTCGTTTTTCACTTATACATCGTATTGAGGGCCCCTCGACGCACAATTAACTCTCAATTCACGCGAGCTCGTCTATAACTCCTCCTCCAAAACTTGATTTGCTCATTTTCAGCCCCCCGGCTCACCACAACAAACGGAATCGCCACGCCTCCCACCCCCCTGTTCACGTACTACATACAATACAATAGGGGCGCTAGAAACGAATTATATCAGTTGGAGCTGTGCGTTCTTAGTTTTCAGTCAGGCAAAAAAATGCCTCATCATCATCGTCATCATCATCATCAGAAACAACAACGTCAAAATAGGCGCCGATCTCGCTCTGCGTCCCCTTCTCGAACCTCGCATTCTGCTTTTCTTGAAAGCTTTGCTGCCTCTGGCCTTCCACCTCCCTCAAAGCCAGAGCATAAAAGGAACCAGAGCTCACCAAGACTTTCTGTAAGAGTCGATAAGGCACCAGTCCCTGATCGCCATGATTCTGTTCAGGATTGCCTTCAGGATGTCCGTAATGATGGTTCTCCCCTTTGGAGCAAGCGTCCTTCTACTCCCATGATACCGAGTTTTGTTGGCAGCAATGTCGAGGTGGTCGGTACCGCCCCCATAGTTCGAGGGATCCACAGGGCAATAATCTCCAATAGCGGTAAGGACGATTTTAAGGGTATTGTTGAGGATGATGAACTCGTCTTCAACAACAAGTCCTTCCGCAACTTGCCCTCTACGGTTAAATACACGAACCCTGAAGCTGCCAAGTCCTGGAAGTCTTGGTCGTCAAAAGCCCTTCCCTTCCACAATTTGCAATATAATAATCGAAGCTTCCAAGAGTACGGCTTCCAAGAATACTCTAATTTTTTCCCCCCGAATCAATTTATTCCCACCACAGGTTTCGAAAACATCGACATCAATGATACTTTTTTCCACAAGTGCTTCCTAAAAAGAATGCGACAGGGCTTCCTAGTAGAGAAGCACTGTCATGGTCGTTTCGCGTCGAGTGGACTTCGCTCACTAATCACTGTCGACAATGGCCGCACCATTCACCTTATCAACCTTGAAACCTTCAACAACAACACTTTAGTAAACTTCCATCCGCCTTATTCCTCTGAGAGTACTTCGGAAATGAAGAATTCTTCGAGCAATTGGCTTTCAAAGGTGAAAAGCAAACGCTTGACTGCAGCATTCTCACAGAATACTACTACTATTTTGAACTACTATACAGCAAGTCACGATAACACTATAACAAGTGTTTCTCCTCTACACGCTTTTCTACTGAGTTTATCGAGCCCGGACTCTCCAAATAGAAGGAAAAAAATCAAAGGCGTCAGGACCTTCCGACTCCATGACGTCAGGGAGATCCGCCATGCATGGACTGTTGACCCTCTCAAGCCCTCGCACATATCAACCGCGGTCATGAGGAAGAAAGCGAATTATCAGTACTCTCATTGGTCTTTCTCATTAGTTTTTGGGAAGAAGAAGACCATCGACCTCACGTGCAAGTCTCAGGACCAGACCACCATTCTTCTGTACGGGTTGAACTTGCTCAGGAGGAGGCAAATCCACAAGCAGGAGGGCCGTCTGAGCAAAATGACTGTCCCTCTTGCAAAGGATTCAATTCTGAGCACAGATACCGATGGGATAATGACGGCTGAAAGTTCGTGCGACAAGGACAAGAGATAGGAAAGGTGTATTAATCCCAAAAGGTGCTTTCAATCCAAATCCAAATTATTTTCTCTCAAAAATTCTTTCTTAGAAATACCCTAGCATGTTGTTGTCCCCCCCCCTCCCGTTTACTGCAACAAACTACTACACTTTTGTACACCGCCAAAGCTGTATGTCTTAACATTTTTCAGTTCGTTAAGGGTCGTCGCTGTCATCTCAAACTCCCCCTTGAGCTGCGCTTTCCCGCCCGGAGTAATGGGCATCTTGAAGAGCCCCTTCCTGTTCTCAGCTTCCTTCCCGCTCATAATCAGCAAGTCTGTCACCTTCTCATCAATGTAATTCATTATACGCGTAAAGACATCCTGGAGTTGGTCAGTAGGGAGCAGAGTTACCAGCACTTGGTGAAGCTTTGTAATATTTTTGACAATTCCCTCGAAGAAGCCTGAGAGTTCCATGTTTTTCGAGATTTTTGTCTCCTTTCTCTCCTCTTTCTCTGCTAATTCCTCCCCCTCCTCACCGCTCACCCCGTCTTGACCCTCTTGAACCCATCCACTACCTCTTTCATCAAAATCAATTGTCCCTAAATTGGGCACTAGACCGTTCTCGACGATGGATCCAACGATTGCAACAAACTTCCCCAGAACCTTTTCGAAATGCTCAGAGTAATCCTGTTTGATCTTGTCCAGGTCGTTCAGAAGAGCGTGCTGCTTCCGGGGCAGCTGCGCCATGAGAGCAGCGCGAACGTGCGGAAGCAGTGACTGCACGAAGAGCAGGCACTGAGTGACAAGGGCGAGATGCTTCGCGTTGATGCTCTTGAGCCTCGCTGCGCTGTGAATTGCTCCAGCACCTAAAACAAGCTGGGTAGTACGGCTATTAAAGAGCCTGAGCAAGGAGCTCACTTTACCAACAATGTCGATGGCAAGAGACTGGAAGGTGGCGGCCGCCACGAGGTCGGACATGAGCATGTCAATCAGGAGCAGACAGCTGTACACAACTTTGTATTTCACCCCTTCTACGAGAGCATCATTTGCCTTGGTCCTTCCCACTGCTCCCCCATTCGCACCCCCGACCCCTTCCTTCTCCTTGTCTTCTCCACCCCCCTTCAAACTCTTCATAGTTGCCGCTCGACCGCTGGTAATACTGTCAATAATTTCCTGCCTCGCCTTGCTCACGTCCGTCTGGGCCCACTTTTCTCCATCAAGGGCTGCCACCAAGGAGGACATGTGAGCCTCATGTTTCCTTTCCACAAATGACTTTGCCGAGGCCAGGAGGGTACTCCGGAGGCCCCACGCCTTAACTCCCGGTGCGTAAGTTTCCACTTCTAAGGTGAAGGCAAGGCATGAGTCCCAGAGGTGCTTCATAGACTCATGGCTAAGCAACGAGTGGGACTCCTTCCGTATTCTCAACAATTCCGAGATGGAACGGTGCGCCAGTTCACTCGCTTTGAACAGTGGGCTCTCCGATTTTTGTTGCTCATTGTCACTTTTCTCGTCTTTGCCATCGAAAGGTGACATATCGATTTTCAGGTCAATTCCTTTGGCCTTCAGCATTCCAATTTTATTGCTTGCAGAACTGAGCATTGATAGAATCTGCTCGAATAGCATTTCGAGACAGCTAATAAATTGGGAAAAGGTCATCGCTGATACCCCTATATTGATCGTACTCTCACTGTCGCTGTGGTTGTTGTGGCTGTTGTGGTTGTTTTTATGCTTATCGTGATTATTGGTGCCACTTTTGTTGTCGTCGCTTGCGTCCCTCGCACATTCGCTTACAGTTGTCTTCACAGTGACCTTGACTGAATCTCTCAAACTCTCCCCATATATCTCGGCCATCGCGCTAAGCCTCCCTGCTTCCTTCAGAGCCAGCGCCTCCTTGATCGGACTGTTCTCGCCAAATGTGTCACCGCCATCTACTAGGCGTGAGACAACCGCCTCAGACAGCTTCTTCACCACGTGCGCCTCGTACCTATCCAGCCTGTTAGCCATCGATTCCAAAACGTGAATACCCTCAGAAGCGGGCGGGGAGGAAAGGATCGACCGGGCGCGGGATATAGCCGAAAGGGAGTCAATGTACGACTTTTCCTCTAGGAGGGACGGGATCGAGGAGGCAATTGAGTGGAGAGTAGATATTTTCGAAGTGAGGGATAGCACATCTTTCAAGCCTTGGCGACGAGATTCTTTCTCAGGCACTCCCCTACCCTCGCCAACCCATCCCTTCTCCAAACTCTCAACCACTTTTCTCATCCTCCTAACCTCCCCTACGCCCTCCCCTATCTCCTCTGACAAAGCCTTAAATCTTGTAGTTTCCCTGAAAAATGAACTTGATTTTGAGCGAATCTGTTGGAGCAGCGAGATCTCAGTCAGGTCCAAATAGTGCGTGAGGGTCTCCTGGTATTCCAACGGCGTAATATTCTTGCTGTCGTTTGTGCTGTCGTTTGTACTGTCGTTTGTACTGTCGTTTGTACTGTCGTTGGTGTTATTGCTCAATTTGATGTCGTCACTACTGCTGTTGCCAGCATCGTCGCACACTTCATAATTCACCAGTAATTTCTGAAATACCCGGGGGTCCTTGAGGGTAAAATCGGGGTAAAAAAAAACTGGTGGAACAAGCTCTTTGCAGGCCTTAAAGCCGCCTGATTTGTCCACATCTCCGCTCCTTTCTCCAATGGAAACACTCCTGCTTCCGACCCTCTCCCTCTCGCGACGTCGACTCTCAAAAATTTCAGCGTCACGCGCTGTTTTCCGACAAAACTCGCCAACGGTACTGACATCGAGACCCTGCAAATAGGGGGGCAGGGAAGTCTCTGCTGTCTCTGTTGAGTCCAAAGGTGTGTTCGTTATTGAAGAGGTGGAAGAGGAGACCAGGTCATCGTTGTCATTATTCCCGAAGAACATATCATAATAGGATACGGCGGAAGAAGAACGGGGGTTGTGAACTACCGACAGGAGGTTGAAATTCAAGGAGATCAGATCTTGGTCAGAGTTTGGGGGCAGGGGCGGGGTGGGTTCTGGGCTTAGGGGGGTCTGGGGTAGCAAATGGGAGGATGTTCTCGTGTTGTTGTTGGCGGCGGTGGTACGAGAGTCAGGAGAATGGGAAGGAGGCGGCGTTGCGATGGTGGGAGGGTGGGTTTCCCACAGCGTTCTCCGTGCCGGAGGGGCGGGCATAATGGAAGAAGGCAATCAATCAATTAGGGTGATGGGGGTGGAATTCCACCGTTCTATTGTCTGTAGCAACCACCAAGATTACGTAGGATATGGTGGAGTGCTTATCGATGAAAATGAGTAGAGGGTGTCTCCTCAGCTTTTTATTTACGTTGTTCGACGATGGAAAAGAGGAGGACAAATACATTTATTGTTTGTCTTGGAATTGACGATCCTGCCGTTAAAAACAGTCAAACAAGTCAGCATAAACCCTCAAAACCTCAAAAACATATCCCCCTCCTCGCCAAGGCGATCAGTAACACAGCTGTAACCTCTGGTGTCTTTGGGGGCCTCTGGCGATGGGTTCCTCCTCTCAGACTGTCGCATCAGTGCTGCTCTCCGCTCTATGCCCGTGCTTTCGCCCGTCCTCCTCTTCATCGACTACCAAACCCGAGTACCACTACAGTGCCCTGGGCAGCCCAATGCCCGAGACACCTCTTGTGGGCCGAGGAGGCTATGGTAGCATTGAGAACACTGACGGCTTGGAGAGGGAGGAGGACAACAGAAGAACAGGGATCGACATTAATGGGGGAAAGAACAGGGCGCGACAAAATAAATCTCCGAAGAACAAGACGACCCCTTCCTCGTCCTCGGAGGGTGTTGCTGCGCAGGATGACCAAGAGCCATCCAAGAATGACAATCTCACTGACAAATACAATCTCTTGGAGGTTCTTGGGTGGGGATCGACTTCCACTTGTCATCGCTGCGTGAACAAGAAAACAGGCGAAAATTTTGCTTGTAAAATAATCGACAAGAGGCACATCGAGCAGCGATTCCGGGGGTTGCTGCAACAATTTTTTGTGGAGATAGAAGCTCTAAAGACTCTCAAACACCCGAACATTATTCACCTATATGATGTTTACATCACCAACGATAAGATCTATATGGTCATGGAGCTAATGGAAGGGGGGGAGTTGTTCGATTATGTGGTTGAGAAGGGAACACTTACCGAGGAGGAAGCGAGTGTCATGGTTCGTAGAATAACCGAGGCTATTGTGTACATGCATGACCAGAATGTAATCCATCGCGACCTGAAGCCGGAAAATTTACTGCTCACAAAAAAGGTAGAGAAGACTGGCGAGGGGGATGTTTTCGGGAAGGGTGAGGGCGCCATAGATGGACCTGATGTGAAGATTATCGATTTTGGACTTTCAAAATTTCTTGTGCCCATCTCCCCCAACAGCAACAGCGAAGGGGTTGAATATGTTACTGCGAAGTCTTTTCTTGGCACGAGAGGATACTTGGCTCCGGAGATGTTACAGCGGAGGGAATACGACAAGGCGGTGGATATTTGGGCGTTGGGTGTCATTGTTTTTGTCTTGTTGTGCGGATGTTTGCCATTCGATGACGACAGTTCGGCTGTTCCGAGTGATGCAACTATAAGAGAAAAGTTTGTCTTACGCTTTCCGCGTTGGGCGAAGAATCTTAGTGAGAGTGCTAAGGACTTGCTCATGCATTTGTTGGACTGCAATGCTAAAACTCGCTACACTGCTGCACAGGCTTTGGCACATCCTTGGGTAAAGGGGAAGAGCGTCAAGAAGGGCAACTATCTCGAGTCACCACGTATTATCAAAACGCCAGGGAGCGTGCTGAGATCTGGGGCCGGTAAGAAGAAGAACAGAGTGAGTGAATTGGTCAATGGCAGGAGGAGGGAAAACAAGGTCAATGAGAGTCCAGGAAAACAGAAGGTCGTAGTGAGGAAAAATAGTTTTTGATAACAAAAATGACGAGAACTGACTGACGAAAATACTTGTCCTTTTTACTTAGTTATTCGAGGGGAAATTTATAACCTAATTATGATTTTGGTTTTTGTTTTCTTTTTTTTCCTCTCTTCTTCGCTCCGAATTCGCTCTTCCTTCGAATTTTCTCCAAAATCACCAACTCCCTGCGAATCAATAGAACCCAATGACAATAAAATTTGTTCAAATCAAAGCTTGAAGATGCGAATGTGCCAGTCGACACGAGGAATTAACATGCGGTTAATGTTATAGCTATCACTTCGAAATTAAAACTTCTCGCAACAACGACTCTCCAAAACGATCAAGAACCAACACAATGGAGTCATCAATGGCCTGGCTAACGGCCGCGAGTTCAACACTGCAAGATTCGAAGAAGTCAAATAACGAGTGGGAGGCTAAAAAACGTGACGCAGAGGATGCCCTGAGTAAATTGGACAGGAACAAACGTTACCAGCGTCAGGATGAGTGTAGCCAAAACGATGATAGCAGTCAAAGCGGGGTCTCAGAGAGCGACGGTGAAGAGAAGAAGGAGAAACAGGAAGCAAAACTTCAAGAAAGACAGCTGCAGCAGAAGCAGGAGAAGCAAAAGAGACATCGCCGGAAGAAAAAAAATGACAATGCCACCAGCAAGATGGAGTTGCTCCCGTCTCTCCCACCACCTTCCAAGGCGCCTTCCTCTCACGTTTCAAATCCACCACCTCTCAAAGATTTGAAACCCCCGCTCAACCCTCCCCCCCTGAACCCCGCTCCAAAGAAAAAAAAAACCCGGAACAATAATCTTGACACTGATGCCAACTACAAGAACGAGTTCCCTTCCCACAAATCTCAGACAACAATCGACGGCAGTTTTCATGCTGTGCAGCTGTGGCATTTAGAAGACGTAATATACTTCGAAGCGACCGATCCAGTGAAAAAGGAAACCTATAAATTGAAATCCCGTCTAGTGCAATCCACCGTTTTCAAGAAGACTGCTATTGAGCGGGATAAGTTTTATGAAACTCTGATCAAACGATTGGCGTTCAAGACCATGATCGACCTAGAAGAGTTAGCACCGGCTAAAAAGAAAAACATTCCTCGCTATATGCAGCAGACTGGCAAGGGAGGGAAGAAGGTGATGGTGCTGCTGAAAGTTGATGACAAGACCAAGAAAGAAAAACAGAAGAATAACGCAGGTTTGCTGCCCCCCTTTTTCCGGGACAAAGTATGCATCGACGATATTGTTTTGGACATATCTGCCTCAACGAATGCATCGGGGGACACCACCACTATAAATTTTTACGACTCCATTTACGATGCTTCGACGGATTTTTCTGTTCCATCGCATGCATTGCCGAGGTGAGTGAGCCGAGAAAGCCGAGAAAGTAAAGTAATGAAGAGCAAAATCACGATATAGCGAGCGAAGATTCATCGCCACAGATAACCAACGCATCCACAGTTGATCTAACAGATTCGCACTTCCTTTCACCATCGGAGCAGTTTTAATGCGAAGGAGATCGAGGCGGCGACGCCGGCAACAAGCTTGAACAACTTTAGCAAGCACGAGAAGCTGAGCGCAAAAATGGATGTCAGAAGCGTGAATGTGAAATACTTTATAAATCTCGTGAGATTGAGCAGAGTGGATGACGAAGAGAGCGTCGGGAACACGGCTTTGAAATTATACGTCCCCCAAGTGGTGAAAGACATCGTTTCGTTGTGCGAAAAGAAGGAGAAAATGGCCGTGAAAATACAAAGCATATTCAGACGGAATGAAGCAATTGTGAAGACAAAATCAGAGATGGATAGGGTGAAATTGGTTCGGAAGAGCGCGAAGGATATACAAAGGATCGTCAGAGGTAGGCGATTGAGGAGGAAGTGGAGGAGGATTCGGGTGAGGCTGAGGGGGGCCAGGGTGATTCAGTGTGCGGTAAGGTGCTGCTTGGCTCGGCGGGAGCTTAGAGGCAGGCGGGTTAGGCGGGTGGCAGTGACGTATCTACAGTGTGCGGCAAGGTGCTTTTTAGCGAGGAGGAAGCTGAAACTTTGCAGGTTGGAGAGAAAGGCATGCACGAGAATTCAGAAAGTTGAAAGGGGGAGAAGGGCGAGAGTATTTGTAAGGCACATGAAAAGGGAAAAAGAGGAGAAGAGGAGAGAGGGCGCTGGGCTCGTGATTCAGACAAAAATTAGACAGATTTTAGCAAAAGAGAGGGTCAAGATGGTGAGAGCCATGGAGGAATCGGCGTTGAAAATTCAAGGAAGACATAGGGTGAATATGTCCAAAAAGATTTTTGCTGATATGATGACGTCGAGGGCTAAAGGAAGGAGCGCAGTCATAATTCAGCGGCAGGTTAGGCGAGTGCTGGCATTGAACATGTTTTTAAAGATGGCTAAAAAGGCCGCTGATAGAAAGGGTTGGGGCGCGGAAATTCTCCAGAGCTGGTGGAAGGGAGTGATCGAGAAGCGAATGATGGTGCAACGGGAAGTGTCCGCTCTGAGGATACAGAAAAGAATCAGGGGTGTGCTGGGAAGGTGGTTCGCCGAGAGATTTAGAGACAGGAACAGAAGGGCACTGCAAATACAAACGGTCCAAAGGGCAAGGAAAGCGAAGAGAATAGTGAACGCGAAGAGGACATTATTGAAGAACCGGCAGGAAGCTGCAGCAGTAGTAATTCAATCGAGGGTAGGGAGGAGTTTTCTCGCAAGGAGAGAGGTAGCCCTTGTGAGACGGGAGAAAAACGAAGGGGCAGTAAAAATCCAAAGCGCGTACAAAGGTAGTACGTGTAGGAAACGTTGCAAGTTACTGCGAGAAAGTAATGAATTGGTGACACAGTCGAGTGTAAAAATACAGACAGCGTGGAGACGCTATAACGGCATACTGTTTTACTGGAAGCTGGTGATCGAACATAACGCGGCAATTTACATTCAAACCCAAGCGAGGATGCTATTTGCTCGAAAATACGCCTTGAAACTTCAAGAGGCACATTTCAAAGGTGTATTTAATGCGGCCTCATTGATTGAGGCGTTGTGCCGAGGTGTGATCGCCAGGAAATTATGCGGGGAAATGAGGGACATGAGGGAGAGAATCGAGCAAATGAGGAAGGAGCTGAGGAGAGCGGAGGCGGTGGTGGCGATACAGAGAATCTATCGGGGGAAGGTATTGAATCCTAGAAAAGTCGAGGCGAGGAAGAGGGTGGTGGTAGAGGAGGAGATCAAATACGAAGAAAAGAGGAGGTCGGCGGTGGCGATTCAAAAGAGGATGAGGTTTTGCATCGCAGGAATGGTGGTCGAAAGGAGGAGGGTAGAGGTGAAGTCGGCAACGATGCTGCAGTGCTTAGCCAGAGGAAAGAGAGCGAAGGAGACTCGGCTGAAATTGATTGAAATTCTCAAAATGAGGACGCATTCAGCGACTGTGATCGCGAATTGGTGGAGGGTGAAAAAGGCGGAATTGATACTGGGGGTCATGAAACTAGAGAACGTGGGGGCAATGACCATTCAAAACGGACTTTATAGAGTCTGGAAGGCTAAGCGAGTAGTCGAGGAGGAGATAGGGAAGAAGATAGTCAAAGAAGAGAAAGAAAAAATGGAACAAGAGAGAAGGAAGGAGGAGCTGAGGAGGGAGGCGATAAGATTAGAGGAGGAGAGGAAGAGAGAAAAAGGGGCAATTATTTTACAAAAGTTAGCTAGACGTAGATTGGCAATGAAAGTTATCGGGGTCTTGCGGTCATTAAAGCTAGTCAAAGAGAAAAAAGCAGCCGAGACCTGCCAGAGGGCGATGCGATGCGTGTTAGCTCGTTGGAAGATGGGAGAAATGAGGCTGGAGAAAGAAAAGTGTGTTTGTCTTCAGAGGGTCGTGAGGGGACGGTTAGGGAGGAGGAGGTGGGATAGGCTTAAGGAGGCACAGAGAGCACACGATTTACTCAGGAGCGAAGCGGCCGTGGCGTTGCAGTGTTTTGTCAGGGCGGCGATTGCTCGGGATACGCTGCGGGTCAATCGTCATGTGTGGAGGTTGGAGAGGGATCTGAAAGAGGAGCACGGAGCTACGATCATTCAGTCGTTGGTTCGGAGAAGGATAGTCGACATACGCGTGAATAATTGGAAGCGCGCAGCATTGATCATTCAAACAGCGTCCAGACGAAAAGACGCCTATCGTTATGTTCGATATTGGAGAGAATATTTCGATTATCAGTATTGGCAAGCAGTGCTGATTCAGAAAGTCTTTAGGGGGTTCAAGGGGAGGAAGGATATGTTCTTTGGAATCGATGCTTTGGGGTGCGAAGGACAGAAGGATCCGATATTTTTCAGCTGGGTAAGGCACAGAAAAATTGACAAGATCCGGGAAGCAATCGAATATTACTATGATATCGACGAGAACATGGGAGAAGTTGAGGTAAGAGAGGAAACAAACCGATGATTGAAGCGCGCACGCGACGATGCAATCAGATCAGATCAGATCAGATCAGATCAGATCAGATCAGATCATTACCAGAGAATTTTTACAGGAGGGGGTTGATTGTAAAACATCGTGTCTCACATCTTACGACTTCTCCTGCTCGGTGTAGTATTTTGATGACGGGAGTCCGAACGAATTTTTCGGGTTCCAACTGGGCATCGTTAATGCGACCAACAACACACTGCTACACGCGGCCGCAATTATCAACAGCAGGGCCATCTGCAAGTTGCTAATAAAAAATGGCGTTAGCTTGAACCACCAGAATGATCAGGGAAATACCGTTGCTCATATGGCCTTTCTGGCTGGTTGGGATGAGCTGGGCTACTATTTGGTCGATAAGATTGGAGTCGATGACAAGATTGTTAATGCGGAGGGGAGAGATTGTTACGAGGTGGCGACAAGCGGGCAGGTTGAAATGAAAAGGCCCGATATGTACTTGGGAGACGGCGCTCTGGGCAGCAACATCCAAGTGGATTATGATGGCGGACAGGGTGGCTTCGGAATGGACTACGATTGATTGAGTGAGTTTTGAGTTAGTTGAGTAGAACATTTTTTTAACGCACATGTGTGATGAGATTAGAGAGGAGTTAACAACTGAAGTGTATAAGGCAGTTTTTACATCGCACCATAGTCTAGTTTTTACTATAATCCTCGGCCGAGTACCTTCATTGCACCTTCTCTCCAAAGTTTCCCGACCCCCTTCCCCTCTTCTACGTAAATATCACTCATTGACTCAATTGTATCCCACCCACTCATCATGCAATCGCCAACTCCACCGTTAAATACTACTTTGCCACGGTCACCATCACTTTCGAACAGAATTACCCCCCCCCCTCCCTATCTAAATTGCCGGCACGAGCGTTATAATTACTGCTGCCAAATGCGACACCTAGTAGGATTTTCTTGCCAAATTCATCCATCACCCCGCACCAGAGTCCCTTGGTGTGAAAAGTTTCCCCCGTCGCCCCCTTCCCCTCCTTGTAGAGCATCACAGAGCCGGGAGGTAATGCTCTTGAGAGGCGGTTTGCAATTTGAAGGTAGAGGGGAGTGATAAGTTTTTTCGCCCCGCCCTGCGAAGTGCGACCCAAAGTTGACATAGCATGGGTATATCGACCTCCTGTGACAAGTTTAACTGAACCCCCGGCAGATACGACAGATTGCAAGAGAGAAAGGAAATAGGGAGGGGGGTTGAGGTATCCAGACGCCACGAATACGAAAGGTCGTAAATTTCCCACTGCTGTCGCCGAATTATTTGCCGCGGAACTATTTTTGTCATTTGCCGTTGACACAATATGATTGATCAGCCTGGTTAAAATTCGACTTTCATCATGCAGACCAAGAAAATGAGAGGAAGACGAGGAACGGAGATCATATTTTGGGAGAGAGAAAGTAGGGATGTAGTGTCCCACTACAACTTGAGCATCGGAATCGAAATCGACGTCGACGTCGACGTCCTTGCCACGAATATTGTCACCCTTGAAATCGACATTCTCGTTCTTGCCATAAATACTGCGGCTTTCACATCTACCCGATTCCATGGACAAAACCCTTTCAACAACATCGCCCCAGCTCCCCCCCTTCTCTCGATTCTCCATACTAAAAAAATTATCGAACAAATCCCTGTAAAACCTACCAACACTGCCCCCGCCAAGTCCAATGCACAAATCCCGACGCCCGCCTGAAGAATGACAGCGAAGGTAATCCTCTCCAAAATTGCCCCCCATTATCCAAGCTACATCGTCGCCAGAAATAAATATTTTTGGGCCATGGTGGACGCCAAGACCAACTTCAGTCAGCGTGCTTGGTTTATATTTTTCAACTTGGTAGGGGGAGGTGGTATGGACATGGTCTTTCAGGGGGGAGTGGAGGACACTATCAGAGGAGCGGTGGGAACGGGAGTGGTCCAAGTGGATCGATAACCCGCCCCCTTCATTAGTCGCTCTCTCAGAAAAGCGTCGAAGTACAGACGAGAGACTAGCACTCAATGGACCAGATATATCAAAATAGAGGGAGCTGATTACGATCTTGTCCGTGGAACGTGCCATATCTATCGTTCGCACTAACAGTGAGTGCAAACCATTAGCATGGCTTGAGGGAGCGTTCGAGGGGGGAGAAGGGGGTGGGAATCTGATGTCTTTAACATGCAGCGGAAAAGAGATTGTGTCAGCACCAAATATTCTAGACACAGAACTTATCAGCAAGCGATTTTTGGTACCTAGCATTATTGGAAGCTGGGACTGAATAATTCTGAGTGAGGGGGGGCTCGCAAAAAATTAAAAGCCTTGCATATTGTAGAATCGATCATGAACTACAAGGCAATCCGCTTCACTCTTCTCCTCGTCTACTTAAGGGCTGTAGGCGCAAAGAAAAACGATTCTTGCTCATCAGAAGACAACTTCACACCAGATTTAATAGTTGGAGCTGGAAACTTTGCTTCACTGGAAGCTGACGACGCAGGGGGCTGTTGTGAAGCATGTCAAGAGGATGATAAGTGCTTAGCATGGACATTCGAGGATTCAGAAAAGATGTGTTATTTGAAGGATGATTACTTCTATAAGTTTGTCAAGAGTGGAGCTGTCTCTGGACTGTCGGGAAGGAGGAGTGTGTATGGAGATGGGAAGATCCCTCGCGCCTGTTCCACGGATGAGACGTTATCTTTCCCCTTCTGCGATACTGCCTTGCCGACTCAAGATCGCGTGAACGATATAATTTCCCGATTAACTGTTGCCGAAAAGGCGAAGATGTTGACTGCTCGTGAGTCTCCTGATGGAGCAGTTGAACGTCTCGGAATCCCTGAGTATGACTGGGGCGCAAACTGTATCCACGGTGTGCAGTCACGGTGCACAATTCCAGACGAAAATGGTGACATCAAGTGCCCGACGTCATTCCCGAACCCGATAGGTCTTGCTGCCTCCTACAATCGGGTGATGTGGAAAAATATGGCTGAGATAATTGGAGTAGAGCTTCGCGCTCTTTGGCTTGAAGGTGTAGGTGAAAATCACGAAAACAATCTACCTCATCTTGGTCTTGACTGCTGGTCACCTAATTTAAACATCGCACGCGACCCCCGCTGGGGAAGGATTTTGGAGACTACTGGCGAGGATCCGTACCTCACTGGCGAATTTGGGGGGGCATATACCTCTGGCCTTCAGTTGAACCCTGAGATTGACGCGGATCATCTCCAAGCCATTGTTACACTGAAACACTTTGCTGCCTACTCTGTCGAGAACTACGGAAACGAATCGAGACACACCTTCAACGCTGTGGTATCAGACTATGATGCCGCAAGTACTTTCTTCCCGGCATTCAAGGCCGCTGTGACTGAGGGGGATGCGAAGGGAGTTATGTGTAGTTACAACGAATTTAACGGTGTACCATCGTGCGGCAACGATTGGCTGTTGAAAGATGTGTTGCGGGGAGATTTAGAAAATGGTGGGTTCGGCTTCGATTGTTATGTTACCAGTGACAGCTGTGGAGGACATCTACAGAACCCACAAGTACAATGACGTCTCTCCTCAGCAAGGAATATCGTACGCGCTTCAAGCAACGTGTGATGTAGACAGTAGTCTCGATCACGGCTCCGACTCAACAGGCTCGCCGTACACCTGGTTTTTACAAGATGCACTTGACGAGGACCTTCTCTCGATGGATGACGTTGACGCGGCCTTGAACAGAACCCTGTTCCTCAGATTTCAGCTTGGATTATTTGACCCGGATGACGAGGACACGAACCAATTCTGGAACGTGGATCCTGAGGTTATCGGGCAACAAAAACACGTCGAAATGTCTGCTGAGGCGGCCAGGCAGAGCTATGTTCTCCTCCGCAACGACTACGACGTTATCTTGCCATTTAAAAGGGGGGACCAGAAAATCGCCGTAGTCGGCCCACGCCAATGCAACGAAGAATTTGGTCCGAAACTACTTGGGCCAATTCTGCGAAGGTGACGTGAGCGACTTCTCCTGTATTCAGACTCCCTTCGAGGCTATAACAGATGCAAATGCTGGAGCTGACGCTGGGCCGCTTGCAATTGACTTTTTAGCAAGCTACAGTGAAAACGACAATCTTGCTGTTATGAGCGTCTTTTACCCATCATATCAACATATGGCAGCGCCACTATCGCCGATACAATATTTGGAGACTTCAATGTCGGAGGAAGATTGCCCTACATGATGCCAGGAGAACAGTACATCAAAGAAAACGACTTTCTCGTGATGGACATGAACGAGGGCGTTGGCAGCACATACAGGTACTACTCAGGAGATCACCAGCTTTACGACTTTACATATGGTAATTTGATGTCGTTGACAATGATGCCGATTTTCACAAAAAGGGTGTGACAAAGTTGCTGGACGATGAAGATGGTGACAGTATTGTCGTTTCCTTTGATCTTAGTGTTACAAGAATCGACAGGGTCATAACCTTTGATAGTGCTCAGCAGATTCTAACAGTTTTCATCAAGAATCCGAGCCACAACAACGAAGGGGAGATCAAATACAAGGTCAAACTTTGTCTTCACCGGACTGAAAGGCACGGGGGGTTTTTCCCAGCAAAAAATAGGGACGGTAAAAAACAACAAGAAAAGCACGAGAAGTCAATTTCCCATTACTGTGGTTACGTGTTTTAGTTCTGCTTTCCCCCCTCAATTTACTGTTTTTCTCCATTTTTTTGAGAACTCCCGAGAAAGAGAACGTGACGACGTCAGAAAAAAAGACGTCATCAGGCAATATCAGCCAATAATAAAATAAGTTATATATTTCACCTTACATTTCCTCCTCCTCCCTTTTCCAGAAACCCTTTCGGCCAAATCTACGTTTTCTTTAACTCCTCCCCCCCCTAACTCCTTCCTTGAATCAGGAATAAGGTTCGATGGGAACTTCCAAGCCTCGAAATTGTGAACTAGTGACTCTAATCTAAACGATTAGATCCTGACTAGAACAAGCGATATCCAGATGTTCACCGAAAACCTTTTTGGCCAAATCAACGATACGTTAACTCCTTCCTATCCAAATCAAAGTAAGGTCGAATATGAAATTGCAAGGCTTAAAAATGTAAACTAGTGAATCTAATCCTAACAATTACATCCTGAGGCACCAGAAAGGACTACAACTGCCCCATTTTTTCGCGTTTTTTGAATATAGATAAAAAGTGGGCACCTAAAGACGAAAAA
>ENA-OWPI01002138-OWPI01002138.1-marine-metagenome-genome-assembly--contig:-NODE-2138-length-19283-cov-2.701447_pt1 | contig 19283 bp, 16 predicted proteins | sample MGYA00238138_ERZ651775 | MGnify/ENA primary metagenome ERZ651775 (study PRJEB26906, sample SAMN06265043) | marine metagenome | isolation source: Helgoland LTER site | place: Germany:Helgoland, sampling...
ATATTGGCGCGGAGACTGTCACTGACATTTAAGGTCGCATCGACCCATTTTTGCGGAATAATTTGCTCGCCATTAAACCTACCCTGATCGCGAATCATCATGCCAAAGCGCGCCGCATCGCGCAGGGTGCTGTTCATGCCACCGGTCACCGCCGGCATATAGGCTCTGTCCACGGCAATGGTAGCGTCGTGCTCGGCACCGAGTTTGGCCCAAATATTCTGCTGAATAAAGTCCTGAAATGGCTGCCCGCTCAGTCGCGCGATCAACCAGCCGATCACATCAGCATTGGCCGAATTGTAATCAAAGTTGTCGCCGGGCTGACGCGTCGGATCGGGTTTAATAAAGCGGCTGATAAAATCATGTACGCCATAAATCTCGCTATTATTTGGCTGCACATCTCGGGCACCGGGCAGCCAGCCCATATTTAAAGCGGGTGCATAGTACTGAGCGAAGTCTGATGTAAAGTCAGTGTAGGTCTCTTTAAAGTCCAGAGAGCTAGCATGATCAAGCACCTGCTGAATCGTCACGCGCTCAAAGCCACTGCCCTTTAACTCGGGAATATAGTCGGCTGGCGATGCGTCGAGCTTGACCTTGCCCTGTTCGACCAGCAGACCGAAAGCGGCACTGGCAAGGGATTTACTCATTGAAAACCAAATATGCTGCGCATGGGCATTAAAACTGTGGAAGTAGTTTTCATGCAGTAACTTATCGCCCTTGATAATCACCACGCCATCCGCATAGTTGCTTTCAAAGAGCTGATCAAAACGCTGTTGGTTACCAGCAGCAGTAGTGAAGAGTTTTTCACCCAGCTGTGGTTGCGATGGCCCCGGCAACTCGACAATATTTCCCTGCCGCGGAATCATCACCACATTGAGTGGCGCGCCACTGTTTTGAAACGCCCATTTGCTCATCGGGTAGTCGCGGAAATTTTGCATCGTCACCTGCGACTCACGCATGGGCGGCACGCCCTGCATTGGCTCGACCAACAGAGTTTGGTCGGCTATTGCAGATTGAGTGGATAGAGACAGTGATAGAAGGCTAACAATGGAAACAACAGCCGCTGCGCGCATGAGCGTGATCCTCTTTATCATTTTTATTGTGATCTTGAGGATAGCAAACTTGGCGCCACGCAGCTATCGAGGAATTGGGGATAACCAAACCCCATTCCTCACGCCTAAATTGACGCGTTGTCAGGCACAACAGTGACACAGGCGAAACGTCAACGGCCTCTAATCTTTCTGGAACACCCTGACATAATCCACCAGCATGCGCTGAGGGAAATCGGTATTGGCATTCGGCTCGCCAGGCCAGTTGCCGCCAACCGCGACGTTGAAAATCAGGAAAAACTCTTTCTGAAATACAGACAGATCGCCACTGCTCTCGATCGCCATACTGTGATACTGGATGTCATCGATATACCAAGTGAGTTCGCTCTCCGTCCACTCAAGACTGAAGACATGATAGGCATTGGCCAGCGTTTCACCGCCAGAGAGGGTGTAGGTATCGCCAAAGGACGCCGGGTTGTAGGGCTTCTTGGTCACCCCATCAGCCTCGTAGACACCGCCATTGTTCCAGTGGGCCGTGCCCACGGTTCTGTTCTCCAGACCGCTGCCACCGACCATTTCCATAATGTCGACTTCACCACTATAGGGCCAGCTGACGGTGGTTATATTGCTGCCCAGCATCCACAGCGCCGGCCACATACCTTTGCCCTCGGGCATGGCCGCGCGGATGTCGACTCTGCCATAGGTAAAATCAAACTTATTCTGAGTCTTAATGCGCGAGGAAGTATAACTGCGCCCACCATAGCTCTCTTCTCGGGCTTCGATAATCAGCAGGCCCTCTTGCACCGTGGCATTTTCAGCGCGGTAGTACTCGAGCTCATTGTTGCCCCAGCCATTGCCTCCAACACCGATGTCATAACTCCAGTCATCAGCGTTCAGCTCGCTGCCGGAGAACTCATCTGACCAGAGCAGGCTGTAACCACTGTAGGTTTGCGGTGTGGTGTAGCCGCTAAAGTTGGGATTGACCCAGACCTCATTACTGGATCCACCGCCATTACCGGTGTCAGTGCTGGGACCATCTGGCGAGGCTTCCCAGCGCACATTGTCAATCAAGAACACAGTGTCGGTGTAGTTGCTGGCCCAGATGACAATGCCGGTATCAATTTTAGTCAGCTGCAAATCCTGAGCGACCAATTCATTGACTGGGACGATTAGGGTCTGCCAATCGGCCAGGCCGTTAGTGGTCAGACTATAGTCACCCGATGAGCAGGGGTAGACACAGTCCACTTTCATCGACAACGCGCCATCGCCACTGATGACTTTAACATCGAGAACAATATTGCCTCCGGCATAGGTCGAGGCATCGTAAGGCACAGACGTCTTGGTGTAGACCGCGGCAACTTGACCGGCTGATGAATGGCTGATTTGCAGCACTGTGCCGCGATCGATATCGCTGACCAGCTCCCAGCTAATGTTCGGGCAAGCCGCACCGCCGTCATCACTGCACTCGGCATAACCAGTTTGTTGATCGTAACCATTGAGCGCCAGATCCCAGGTCGTGCCGACAACACCCTGATCAAAAACGATCAGCGGATCGGCAATATCTAACGCAGTGACCGTTACAGTTCGGGTTGCGGTCGCAGTATTGCCCGCGGCATCTGTTGCGCTGTAGGTCAGCGTATATTCGCCAGCAGTGCTGGTATCCACAGTACCGCTTGTAGAGACCGTGACCGAGCTATCGACATTGTCTGTCGCCGTTGCACCCTGGTCAGTGTAGGCAGAACCCTGTTCAATCGTGACGCTCTGTGCCCCAGACAACGAGATTACCGGAGCCGTGCTATCGGTTGTCGGTGTTGTACTGGTTCCACCGCCTGAACTACTTCCGCCACCACCCCCGCCGCCGCCCCCACCACAAGCCGCCAGGGCCAGTGAGATAAGGACAATATAAAATGGCTGTTTAATCACTGCGGATAAGCTCACAAAATGGTTCAACGACTTTGTCTCCCTCGGTTTTCTAGTATTTTTTTAGCCGCCTCTCTCGAGACTGATTGATTTACAAAAAATAGTCACATTAAAAGGCGCTAAGTACCACGCAAACAGGATCAAAGACCGATTGGTTGAGACTAAAGGTCCCGACTCAGTGACCTGATGGTTTGAACAACGGTTCAAATGCGTGCGCTGAAACTATATGCTTGCCTACCAGAATAAAAACGCATCACCTGTTCGACAGCGTGATGAGATAGCGAACTAAGGGAAACCACATTAATGTCTAAGAAAGCTTATTCGCAGCGAGTGCTTGCGGGTATCACAGTGTTTTGCGCACTGGCATTTCAGGTGCACGGCGAACCCGATCGGTTATTTGAGCCAGCACCGCGCAGCGACGATGGTCGCTTCATCAATTGGGCCAGCGATCTCTCCCACGGCTCTGCCGCTGTGCGTAGCAAATTCTTTCTCGGTCGTGTCGGCGCGACATTTCGTGCCCCAACCGGTGTCCCCGAGCGCATTGTCAATGACGGCGCCTATCTCAGGGAAAATGCCCGACACAGTGAGCCAACCGTGACCTGGATCGGTCATGCAACCATGCTGGTGCAGATGGAACACCTGACCTTTCTCACCGATCCAATCTGGTCAGACCGCGCCAGCCCCGTACCAATAGCCGGGCCCAAGCGACAGATTGAGCCGGGCGTTGCCATGGCCGATCTGCCGCCGATTGATTTTGTGCTGATCTCGCACAATCACTACGATCATCTCGATCTGCCAACCTTGCGCGCGCTGGCGAAACGCAACGCTGAAACGGTCTTTTTTGTACCACTGGGCAATGGCCAATTATTGCGTGACCAAGGCATTAAGCAGGTCGAAGAGCTCGACTGGGGCGATACCGCACGCTTTGAAAATGCCACTATTCACTGTCTTCCTGTACAGCATTGGAGTAAGCGCAGCCTTACCGACACGCGCAAATCACTGTGGTCATCCTGGGCTGTCACCGGTGAGCAGCGACGCTTTTACTTTGCTGGAGACACCGGCTACTTTCGTGGCTTTAAGGAAATTGGCGACAAGCTTGGGCCCTTTGATCTGGCGGCGATACCGATTGGTGCCTACGAACCGAGAGCAATGATGGAAGCCTCGCACATGAATCCCGAGGAAGCCATTCAGGCTGCGCTAGATGTTAAAGCAAAGACTACCGTGGCAATGCATTTTGGCACCTTTAATCTCGCCGACGAGCCGATGAGCGAGCCGCCATTGCGCTTTAAAAAGGCCGCAGCGAAAGCCAATATCAGCGCTGAAAACAGCTGGGTGCTGAGGATTGGCGAAACCCGTCGGTTTTGATCGATGGGTTATGACAACCGCTGACATGTCATTGTCGACTGGGATCGGTTAATTAGCGCCAACCAATCAAGAAAAGTGCTTAGAAGCCGATTCTTTAACTGTGTGGCTGGACATTTTACATGCCGCGTCACATATCAAAAATACTGTATGAGAAGAGGTTAACTGTGGTGCAGAAAAAAACTGGAATTGTTACGACTGGGCTTGTTCTCGGACTACTGCTTTTATCAGGACAGTTGCAGGCGGAGTGTTGGCCGCGTTGTTCAGAGTCAGAAATAAAATTTGAAACTCGCTCGGCGCAACTCAAACTGAACACCATCACCAAAAAAATCAGTGCCGCCGAATCAAAAGAAATACGCCTGTTCAATGAATTGCAGGGACTGCGCTTCAATTATAAAAAAGCGACTCAGACCCAGACCCGCATCTCGACTACAGATGTTTACAGCAGCAATGACTCAGGCTATGCCGCACCGCCGCCAAAGCCGCAGCGACTGATTGAGGCCGAGCTGGAGAGTGAGCAACTTATCGCCAGTATCGACAGCATGAAAGAGAGCGCACTAAAACTCGAACTGCAGATTGAACGCTATCAAGACCTAACCCCCTATGTCGCCAGCACTCAAGCACCACAGCCTGCACCGGTTCGAGCGCTCAGCGCGCCGCAGCCGGCGGTGATGTACATGGATGACGAAGAGGAAGACCTGTGGGTTATGCCGGGTAAGCACTACGCGCTACTCGTCGCCGTGGGCAACTATGACGATGACGACATCAATGATTTGGACCAACCGCAAAATGATGCCGCGGCGCTAAAAAAGGTGCTCATGGAGAACTACACCTTTGAAGACGCCAATGTCAGTTTGATGGTTGATCCTAGCCGCGGCGATATTCTCGACGAGTTTGATCGCCTCAATCAAATTATGGGCGAATCCGATAGCCTGCTGATTTTCTATGCCGGTCACGGCTACTGGGACGAGGACTTTCAGCAGGGCTACTGGTTGCCGCGCGATGCACGCAAGTCGAGAAAAGCCTCGTGGATCAGCAATGCAACGATCCGAGATTACATTCGCGGTATCGGCTCCAAGCACACCCTGCTGATATCCGATGCCTGCTTTAGCGGCGGCATTTTCAAAACCCGTTCGGCCTTTAGAGATACGGCCAGCGCCACTGACAAATTGTTTCAGCTGACTAGCCGAAAAGCCATGACCAGCGGCACCCTGACTGAGGTTCCGGACGACAGTGTGTTCTTGGAATACCTGATTAAACGTCTTAAAGATAACACCGATAGTCACCTGCCCTCAGAACAGCTGTTCTCGCAGTTTCGTATCGCCGTGATCAACAATAGCTCTGTCGATCAGGTGCCACAGTACGGTGAAATTCGCGGCGCCGGCGATGAGGGTGGCGACTTTATTTTCGTCCGCCGGACTGGCGGTTGAGGACCTCTCTGCCGATGAAAATGCTCGCCGGCGCCTTGCTCTCGCTCGCGCTAGCAAGCGCTGTCGCAAGCGCCTATGGCGAGGTGTTGCAGCCGCTGGCACAGATAGTCAGCCCGCAGGGCGAGGTTGAGCACCGCAAGGCCGACAAACCATGGCGTGCGTTGACGCGCAATAAATATCTGTTTGCCGGTCATGAAGTCAAGTCTGGTCCCTCTGGGGTGGCATCAGTCTATGACTTCGCCAGTGCCTCGAGCGTTGAACTGCAGGCCAATTCCTGGGTCAAGGTCAGCGCCGATGGGCTGACCATTATCAGCGGTGGCCTATCGAAACCGCAGCCGTTGTCAGCCGGTCTATCCAACGTTATCGCGTCTAAATTTGCCCGCTCGGAGCAGTACACCTCGGTGCGACGCGGCGCCTTTAAAGAACAGCAGGCCTGCAAAAAATCCCTTGGCACCATTCGCAACAGCAGCATTTCAAAGAGCTTCCCGAATATTGCCTGGCAAAATGTCTGCCCGACCTTCTCTTACCGCCTGGTGATAAACGGGCAGGTGATCGATATCGGCGCGCAAGCTGAGGGCGATATGATTACCTATGATGCGAGCGCGCTCGGCGAGGGCTTGCACAGCATGCGAGTGGAGTTTGTCGATGAACAGGGCCAGGTCTTTCGACCGCGTAAAGACAGTCAGTTGCGCCGCCTGTCAGATGCCGATGATGAGAAGATTCTCGCCTCGATCAAAAACTTTGGCGACGATCCACTGCTAAGCGCAGCGATGTTTGAGGACTACGGATTATTTGTCGCGTCGATGCGGGTGTTGCAGCGTTATCTGGATAAATACCCGGACGAAAACGAAATGCGTCCACTGCTGGTCGACTCGTATCACAAACTCAAGCTCTACAAAAAACGTGATGCATTGGCACGGCGCTATCACTCTGTGAACGCTCAACAATAAGAATCATCAACAAAAACCATCAATAGACGCTGCGCCGGTCGCGATCGATTTGATTAATGGAAGCAAAGCAGTTGAAAAAATCATTCTTTATTGCGCTTATCAGCCTCACCTTTTTGCTCTTCAGCCTGTTTCAGTATCAGGACGCCTTTACCGCAATTGAAGATCAGGTTTACAGCGCCAAACAGCTATTGCGTAATAATATCCGTGCGCCGCAGAGTCAGGTGTCTCTCGACGACCCGGTACTGATTGTCTATACCGACGAAGCGTTTTACGCTGAATACAATGCCTTCCCGCTGCGTCGCACCGATCTGGCGACAATTGTTCAGCGACTGTCTGACCTCGGCGCACGGGTGATCGGCATCGATATGTTGCTCGATTTTAATAGCGCCTATGGCGAGGATCCAATCCTCGAGCAAACCTTCGCAAACAGCGACAATCTGGTGCTGGTTTCTCAGGCGGTTTTTCGCGATGGGCAATTTGTCGAGCTCAACAAACCGATCCCACGCTTTGATCAATACAGCAACAATGGCTATTCCAATATTGCCTCAAACAGTGCGCTGTCAGAAATTATCACCCGACTGCGCATACATAAAAGCCTAGCCAGCATGGATATCTGGCCCTTTGCCATCGAGGTGGTCGCCCGCTATCTGGGTGCGCGTCCGCAATTAGACCACAGAGGCCAGCTGATTTTTGACGACAAGCTAAGCGTCGGTCTCGATCGCCTGTCTGATCTGTTTATCGACTACCCATTATTAAATGTCGATAGAGCGGGTCAGATGCTCAATCTGCATCAGCAAATCGGCCTGTCTGCGGCAGAATTATTGTATGCCGATAAAGAAGATCTCGAAGAGCTGGCGTTTTTGGTGGCCGATAAAATTATTCTAATCGGTGAGGTTGCCGAGGTCGGTCAGGACACCTATCGCGGGCTCTTGGACGACGTCTATGGTGTCGAAATTATTGCCGATGAAATCCTCACTATGCTCGATGGCGCACCGATTCAAGCCGCGCCCACAGCGATTGGGCTGTTGCAGATGTTGCTGCTTTGGGCAGTATTTATCGCCATGCTCTGGGTCACTCGTGCCATCGTCTGCAACCTGCTAATGATTGCGCTGACCACGGCGCTGTTTGCCGGCAACCTGTTTGTCTATGTCAGTCTCGGCTGGTTAATCCCATTGACCTATGCGGCACTGGCCTCGCTGATCGCCCTGATTGCGGTTAACTCGCTGCATTATTTTTCTGAAGTCAGCAAAAAGAAACAGATTCAAAAGTCCTTTGGTCAGTATCTCTCGCCAGAGGTCGTCGCCGAGCTGGTCGACGACCCCTCCAAAGTACGTCTGGGTGGTGAAGAGCGTGAAATGACCGCGCTGTTTTCAGATATCGCCAAGTTTTCAACGATCTCGGAAAGCATGGCTCCCAATGCCCTAGTCGAAATGTTAAACGACTACCTGACACGCATGTGCAATGTGATTCTTGACTTAAACGGCACCATCGACAAATTTGAAGGCGACGCGATTATTGCCTTTTGGGGCGCGCCCTCGGTGCAAGCCAATCACGCAACGCTGGCGTGTCTGGCCAGCATCGATATGAATGCACATCTGGCGCTTTACAATCAGTCTCGGGTACAAAAGGGCTTGGCGCCGCTGTACACTCGCATCGGCCTCAATAGCGGCTTAATGACCGTCGGCAGTATCGGCTCCGCGCAACGCATGGACTACACCATGATTGGCGACAGCGTTAATTTAGCGGCGCGTCTTGAAGGGGTCAATAAAGTTTTCGGCACGCAAATTCTGATTTCTGGCAGCACCTATGCAGCCGCAAAAGACGCCATTGATGTGCGTAAGATTGGCGCCGTGAGAGTGGTGGGTAAATCTGTACCCGTGGAAATTTATGAGCCCACCGCGCGGAAAAATAGTACCAGTGGCGCAATGAACGACGTGGCGTCGCTGTTTAGTGCTGCGGTCGAGTTATACCAGCAGGCTAATCTCGATGATGCACTGAGTCAGTTCAAACGCTGCGCCAAGCTGTTACCCGATGATCAGCCAACGCAATTTTATATTGCTCAGATAGCGGCGCTGAAGAAGACCGGAATGAGTCCAGAGTGGAGTGGTATTTTTGAGCTGACAGAGAAATAATCACCCGGTAATACAAACGTATTTTGGCCCATTCGATGCCCGACACCAGGCATCGGGCATCGGGCATCGGGCAACAACAGGACAGAGCTATTTTGACCAGCGCTAAAGACCAACTACTAGAACTCGTGGAGCACATCCCAGCTTTTCCGCAAGCGGTGATGCGTATTCTCGACATCACCTCGCGCGGCGATTGCGACAGCAAAGAATTGGTCCGCATCATCGAGAGAGACCCGGTGCTGGCGATGAAAATACTCAAGTTGGTCAACTCGCCCTATGTCGGCTTGCCGCAACCGATCGCGTCGGTCAGTCACAGCGTTATCTTTGTCGGCATCAATACAATCAAAAATCTGGCCCTGTCGGTGGCCGCAATCGGTATGCTGCCAAAGACCAATGCGGCAGACTTTGATATGGACCAACTGCTTAAGCATTCACTGGGTGTGGCCACGGTCGCCGCGCGTTTAGCCGAGCTGTTAGGGGTTGCCGAGAAGGATCGCTCGGACTATTTTTTGGCCGGCCTGCTGCATGATTTTGGCAAAGTGGTGTTAGCGCAATACAAGGCTGTCGAGTTTAAACAGGCATTGGAAAAATCATTGGCTGACGGCTCTCCGCTGCATCAAGCCGAAACAGCAATACTCGGTTATGACCATGCCTATATCGGCGCATTGCTCGCTGAAAAATGGCTGTTGCCAGCGCGACTGGTAGACTGCATTGGCTTTCATCACGCAGTCGACACTGAAACCAGAGATGATCAACTTAGAGATTGCGTAGCACTGGCGAATATTATTTTGCAGCGACTGGACTTTGGTTTTTCAGGTAATCGTTATCGCGCTGAGATACCATCGACTATCGAGGCGAGGTTCGCCATGAGTGGCGACGACATCATCAGCAGCCTCGGCGATCTGGATGATGAACTGGCAAAGGTCACGGCATTTAGCCATTGATACAATCACCACAGAGGGACATAGAGCGTGCAGTTTACATTTTGGGGAGTGAGAGGATCGATTGCGGTGCCAGGGCCGAGTACCGTGCGCTACGGTGGCAACACCACCTGTATCGAAGTGCGTGGTGACAACAATGAATTGGTGATTCTCGATGCCGGTACCGGCATCTTTCAACTAGCTCAAACGCTGTTCGCGGAATTTCCAATCGATATCAATATCTTTATTTCGCACACCCATTGGGACCATATTCAGGGCTTGCCAATGTTCACGCCAATGTTTGTTCCCGGCAACAATATTAACCTCTATGGTGCGCGCGATATTGTTGAAAACAGGAGTGTTAAAGACGTGTTATCGCGACAGATGGAATACTCTTACTTTCCACTGCGGGAAAACGAGCTAAAGTCGAATATGCATTATTTCGATATTCAAGATCAACAAGATGTGCAAATTGGGTCGATCAAGGTAAGTAATTTTTTGCTGAATCATCCAGTACTTAATTTTGGTTACCGTCTCGAATGTGGCGGCAAGACCGTTGTCTTTACCGGGGACCATGAATGGCCGCTCAATATTTATGCCGAGGGAGATCCTGAATACAGCGACTATCAGGCATTTTTAGATCTGCGGCGACAGCAGACCCTCGACTTCTTCCGCGGCGCAGATGCGCTGATTATAGATACCGCCTACGCTGACTCCGAGTACCCTTCGCGCCAAGGCTGGGGTCACGGCAGCTTTGATGCCAGTATTCGAGCGGCACGCGATGCGGGTGTTAAAAAAGCATTTTTAACCCACCATGAGCCAACCCGAAGTGACGACCAATTGGAGCAGGTGTTTGAACAGGCGCTGAAACGCAATGGCGTTTGCTCCAGTGATCCGGCGTTTTTTCTCGCCCAGGAAGGTGTGCAGATCGAAGTATAAAATTCAGCCGGCGTTAAGATTCGTAATTCATGCCTTCAAAATCAGCACTAAACAGTTTATCGGCCAGGGCTGAAGGGGTTCTTGAGACTTTGCCGGTATAGCGACCGAGTTTGGCGATTGCGCCTTCGATAGTCGCTGATTCCTTGAGAATATTGCCTCTCACTTTATGCTGAAAAGCAACTTGCCGAGCGTGCATGGTCGCGCCAAAAGCTTTTAACAACTCAATCGCCAACTTCGGCTTCTGTGCGGTGAGTTGATCAAATTTTACTTTAGTCAGCACATAACAGTCTGTGGCCTGCATCGACACGACAGTGGCCGATCGCATGGTTTCGATCAGCGCATTGACCTCACCGAGGATACCGGGGCCCGGGAAAGTTGCCGTTTGCAAGACAACATTGGAACGGTTAATGCGTATTTTTTCAAATACTGAATACATGCCACCGGTTAAAAAATAGAGATCGGTATCATTCGCACCCTGCTTCACTAACACATTGCCGGATTGTATTTCTTTTAATTCAAGAAACGGCATTAACTCTGCAATACCAGACTCTCCCAATAGAGGAAGTAATTTTAGTAGAGTTGAAGCGTGATCAGTCTCACTCATTGTTATCAGCCTTTCCGCATAAGTTGAAGAGTGCAAAGTCACTCGATTGCCTCTCAGCATTCTAATCAGCAAAGTATTCACTGGCAAACTAATCACGCTAAACCAGAGATGACCATTTACTGTAACCTAAAAAGGCCCAGCAGAACGCCAGACCTTTTTCGGGATGCCAGACAGGACTATCCTGCTCTGTCCAACTAACTCACTATGTTTATATCGCGTTGCTATAGTCGACCAATTTTGATTTGTATGTTTCACGCGGCATGGAACCATAGTTCACTAAAGTGATATCCGAGGTCACTAACAGACGTTCTCTAATTTCACGTTTGATGCTATCGCCAAGACCAGCCGGAGGCAGATCCACCCCCTTGCCTAGCTCAATCGATATAGGCAGTGGAGACGGCTGTGACACGCCTTTTGCGGAGGGCTGAACCTGAAACATTCCCGATACAGCCTGCTCATGTTTTTGTAATACTGAACGCAGTGCCGTCGGAAAGAAATTAACCCCACGCACAATCAACATATCGTCAGTGCGGCCAATACATCTGATTCGCGGACCGGTTCGACCAGTGGGGTTTTCGGTCATATTGACCACCACATGATCGCGGCTTCTAAAGCGTAGCAACGGCATCGATTGGCGCTGCAGTGCCGTGTAGACCAACTCACCCTGGGCACCATCAGCCCATGGAATCGGTTGCCCCGAGTCGCTGTCAATCAGCTCCACATGAACGAAGTCTCTGGCCATAAAGCTCATGCCATTGCCGTCGTCGTCTTCAGCCCACACCGACAGGGAAATATCGCCGATGCCCATAGACTCGCGAACTCGACAACCCAGTGCAGATTCAATCTGACCACGAATCATCGGATCGCCACCACCCGGCTCGCCGGCAGTAATCATATTTTTCAAGCCAAGCGATTCTGGGGCAATGCCATTATCCCGGCACCATTCGATCAAATACAGAGCATATGAAGGCGTACAGCTTACACCGGTGGCACCGAGACGCTGTATCGCCGTCACCATACGCTCAGTGTTACCGGTGCCTACGGGAATCACATTGCAGCCAATCTTATCAAAGCCGTAATAGACGCCACCGGCGACAAAGGGGCCAGCATTGAAGCCGACCACTACTGCTTGGCCAGGCCTGAACCCGGCAGCGGTGTATCCGCGCGCCACATTGGTCGCATACATATCCAGGTCAGACTGAGTCAACCCCAGGTAGCAGGGCACACCAGTGGTGCCGCTGGTGCTAAAGACGCGGCGCAATTGAGCGGGGTCCACAGCCAGGTGTGCACCATAGGGCGGGCAGCTGGCTTGCGTTGCACGGATTTCGTCTTTTTCAGTAAACGGTAGCTTGGCAATATCTTCCAGGCCGTTAATATCCCGCGCACTGGTAATTCCAGCCTCAGCCAACTTGGCTTTGTAAAAGTCGGAGTGGTGTAACAAATAGTCCAGCTGGCGTTTAAACAGCTCATTGTCGCGGACAAATTGCTCCTCTACCGGCCGTGTTTCCACGGCAGCGTCGTACATCATATTGTTACCCTTTAGCTGTTTGGTAAAAGCGCGGTATTAAGGTTTATTCCAGCGGAGCACGGCGTTGGCGACATTCGACCCCAGAGCTGCGGCGGTATCGAGATCCGACTTGCCTGGCGCGGTGTCGGCGCCGGCATCAACATTGGATTGCGCCATTGCGCCCAGCGACGCTCCCAATTGGTTGAGATCGTCTTTGGACCCCGCAGAATGATTGTTGCCGGGCATCAAATTGAGATTGACCCAAACCATGCCGTGCTGTGCCGCAAGAGTGCAAAATTGCACCAGCGTGTTTTGTTTATCGCCATTTTGTGAACCGGAGTTAGTGAAACCGGCGGCAATCTTGTAAGCCCAGCGCTGCTCCATCCAGCGCGATGAGGTGGCGTCCATAAACCCTTTAAAAGCAGCACTGGCCGAACCCATGTAGGTGGGCGACCCGAATATAATCGCGTCGGCTTTATCCAGTGCAGCCCAAGCGGATGACTCAGCATCGACCAATTCCTCTACCGGCACTAGATCTGCCGCGACACCCTCGACTGTATTGACGCCAGCGGCGACGGCCTGCGCTTGGCGCTCGGTGTGGCCGTAGCCTGAATGATATGCAATTGCTACTCTCATAATTTTTCCTTAGCGATGAAAATTTTCATTGTTTGGCCTGTGATCGCCACCTAACCAGCGTGCCAGGTCGGCGTGTGCATCAATTTTTTTCTGTGCATTGATTGCCTCAGCATCGTCGTGGTCAACGGTAAACTCTATCAGCAGTCCCGCCGGGTCTTTGACATACAGCGAATAGCAGTAACCATGATCGAGTATGTAAGTGTCTGGTGCCGCATAACCCGCTGCCGCCAGACGATCACGAATACCATCCTGAGTTTCTTTATCGACCACCATGGCTAAATGGCGGAAGGCCGAGTGCGCTAATTCCGGTCCAAACTCAGCGTGATCTTCGGCGTCGCGGAACTGGAAGAATGCCAGTGCCGCGCCATTGCCAATATCGAAAAAGCAGTGCATGTACACACGCTCTTTACCAAACAGATCAGCCTTTTCACACCAGGTGGCAGCGAGCTCGAAGCCGATTACCTCTTCGTAAAATTCGCGCACCGCTGGCATATCGTTGGTGACATATGCATTGTGGTGCAGCGCACTTTTTATTTGTAATTGAGCAGTCATCGATTATTTCCCCTAACTTAAAAACGCTTCATAAATTCAACGCCCCAACGATTGGGCAGTGCTTTCCAAAGGAAATTGTAACCGGGCGCAGGACCTGGAGAGAATTCAGTATTGTATTCCTCATCAAAGGCATTTTTGCTCCACAACATCAGTGACCAATCCCCTTCCGCTTCAAAGCCAACACGGAAATCAACGACAGTAACTGGGCTACGACTGGTGACATTGCCCGGCTCCCACCAGGTTTCACCGGTGTACTGATAGTCAAAGCGACCGATAAAGTCAGCTGCGCCACCGAACAGGCCAGTGTTGCGGCGATACGTGGCACCGACGTTCATCGTGGTCTCGGAAACCAGCGGCGCTTGATTGCCAACATGGCTTGGATCAGCCGCCTTATTAATCTCTGAATCGGTGATGCCTATGCCAATGTAGGCGCTGAGACTATCACTGATCAGTGCATTGGCTTCCAGCTCCAATCCGCTGTAGGTTACTTCATCGATGGTGCCGAGGTTCTGAGTGCTCGTGCCCGGGTCAAAGAGGAAGAAGTAGGCATTGTCGAAATCAGTGCGATAGAGGGCCAGCGACGCACTGATGCGGCGATCCATAAAGAACGACTTGGCTCCCACCTCAAAGGTTTGTGCAACCTGGGCATCGAACACATCCGACACACCTGCCGTTGGCACAGCTTCACCTACGCCGGTCTGATTAAAACCACCACTTCTGAAACCGCGACTGTAGTCTGCGTAATAGGTTGTATCTTCTTCAGGCTGCCAGCGCAGAGTCAACTTAGGCTGTACTTCTGACCACGACTCTTTACGCGTGTCACCAAACTGCAGGTCGAGACCAGAGGTGTTGTAAAGCTCTGGTGTCGCCGTGGTATTTTCGCGGGTGTCACGGTCGTAGCGCACCGACGCCGACAGCTCGACAGTCTCGCTCAAATCCATTGACACTTGGCCAAACACAGCCCAGGCAAAGTTATCCTGCGTATCGGCAAGAATATTCAGCTGTGGCGATATATTAGTGGGGTCGACAAACACCGAGGGGCGAAACTCTTTATAGACATCGAAAACACCCATGCCGCGGTCAATCTGGTTGCCGGTGGAAATATAACGGTCCGTTGAGATGGCATAGGCGCCAACAATATACTTGAGCGCTTGATCGTCGGGGGACGTGTAGCGAATTTCCTGAGACAGCGACTCAACCTCGAGATACTGATTTTGGCTTAAATCGGTGACGCTGTCGCCAGTGAGGAAGTTGATATACTGACCAAAATCATCGTAGTTAAAGTAGGACTCGGCGCGCGGAGTAAAGCTGAACTGATCGCCTGAGAGCACTTCGTCGAGATCATCGTAAGCAGTAATCGCGGTCCAGGTGCCACCGTCGGTGTCCCATTCCACTTTTAAAGACGAGCTGAGGAAATTACGTTCATTGTTACCTGGGTTATTGACTCGAATATCCAGATCGGTGTCGTCCGCCTCGGCGTCGATCACAAAATAGAGCGCCTGGGTTTCGAGAGCCGAATGGCTGAGTCTAAAGTCAACCGACATGCTGTCGCTGACATCCCAGTTGAGACGGAATCTCATTGACTGGTCTGTGGCGGGATCGGCCATCTGGTTAAGGTAGGTATTTTTCAAGTGACCGTCGGTATCCGTATAAGAGCCCGACAGGCGAAAGTGGACATTGTCGCTATCGCCAACCGGCCCAGAGATCGAGCCGCGCAGGTTGCTGGAACCGCCGGAACCTGCACCCACTTCTATTACACCCTCAACGTCATCCGAAGGCGCTTTGGTAGTGATGGTAATGGCGCCACCAATCGCGTTGCGGCCATAGAGCGCACCCTGCGGACCACGCAACACTTCAACTTGCTCAATATCAAACAGCTGCTGGTTAAGCTGGGCGGGATTCGACATCAACACACCATCGATCAGCACAGCAGCACTCATTTCACTGTTGCGCGCCTGAGATACGCCGCGAATATTAAGGAATGAATTACCCGCATTCTGGGTCTGCACCAGAGTCACATTTGGGGTCAGGTTGACGAAATCCTGCGCCGACTGGATACCGGCCTGACGGATTGCGTCTTCGGTAAAGGCCGTTGCCGAGATCGGACTATCTTCGAGCGACTCAGCACGCTTGCGCGCAGAGACGACAATTTCCTCTAACACTGGCTGGGCTTGCACCGGCACTATATAAATTGGAACTAAGATTGCCGCAGCTAGGACAGATTGCGAAAAATACTTCATAACAACGCCTCTATTTAATTATTATATTTTGTTATTTTTGACGAATGTTTTCGCATATCGAAAACGTTTTCGTTATACGAAACTACTATGCCTGTGTTACTCTAAGAACGCAAATTTGGTTCACATTGGGGAGAATAAAATGGTCGACAATTTAGCGCGCGGTACAACCAGCATCTGCGGCTTCAGTGCAGATGCGATTGAGGTGAGAGGAAAAAACCTGGTGACGGACTTTATCGGCAAAATGGATTTTGTGACCGCCTTCCTTTACCAGTCCTTAGGCACACAGCCAAACCCCGTGCAGGTTGAACTGATCAATAGTGTCATGGTAACCATTATGGAGCACGGGCTAGTGCCCTCAGCAGTCGCAGCACGACTGACCCATTACGGCGCGCCAGAGAGCTACCAGGGTGCCATCGCCGCTGGGCTGCTCGGTGTTGGCGACCGCTATGCTGGAACCTCTAGCGCCTGCGGCCAATTGCTTGAGCAAATGCATGCTGCAGAGGATGCCGAGGCTGAGGCGGTGGCGATTATTCAGCAACACCGCACTCAGAAAAAACCCTTACCGGGTTTTGGTCACCCAATTCATAAAGAGACCGATCCGCGAGTAGAACGCCTACTGAGTCTGGCCGAAAACTCCGGCAGTAGCGGTGAATATCTCGCTCTGATGCGTCTACTAGAGCAAACTCTGTGCCAGCAGACCGGTAAAACACTGGTCACTAATATTAGTGCCGCGATTGGTGCAGTCCTGGCCGAGGCCGGTATTCCATCGCAGATGATGCGCGGTATTGTGCTCACCGCACGCTGTGCTGGGCTGGTTGGCCATATTGCCGAAGAGATGAATAATCCCGCTGCGCACGCCATGTGGCAAGGGGCACAAGACGCCGTGGACTATACCCCTGACGCCCTATGAGCCCCTCTCAATCCGGCACACTGCCAACATTACAGCGATCGGGAAATTCATCGGGTCCAGCGCTGCTGCTCATTCATGGCTGGGCACAGGATCAACGCATTTTTGATCAATTGCGCAACGCCCTGAACAAAAACATCGATGTCTACAGCTTCGATCGACGCGGTTATGGCACCTCGCCGCTGCAGCCTGACTTAAGCCAAGAGCATCTCGATGTCGCCGAACTGGCCCAACGAATCGACGTGAAACAGCTTCATGTGCTGGGCTTTAGTCAGGGCGCGCGCATTGCGGCGCGATTCGCCAGTTACGCACCACAGTTAGTGCACAAGTTGATTATTTGCGGTGGTGTGATGGATGGTTTTAGCGCCGAGAGACTTGATCATCATGCCATTGATCTCCCCTACTTTAAGTCGCTGGCGCTGGCCGGAGAGTTAAGCGAATTGAGACGGCAGTGGTTGCAGCACCCCTATTGTCGTCTCGGCATGAACGATGGTGCAAGTGCGCACTTGCATGATATTACCCAGAACTATTGCGCCAGGGACCTAAGCGTCGAGGCCGGTCACGACTTCCACTTTGCCAGCAATGTCTATGCGCAATTGCTGCAGCAACAGATCCCGACGCTATTTATCAACGGTGAGTATGAGGCGCCGCCACGCGTCGAACTGGCTGAGCAATATGTTGCCAGTGGCAGCGAGCATCGCGCGCTGAAGATTGCTGGCGCCGGTCATATGGCTGTCTTGAGCCACAGCAAAGCGGTGGCTGAGGCGATTGAAGCATTTATAAGGTAGCGCGTTATCGGCGACCTGGTAACCGCTGCTTATCCAGGAATTGATGAAATGGTCATGGCGCGCGCCAGTGCGCGACTATTGCGAATCTCTGCGCCAATTGCGGCGGCCGCTTCGCGCAATACTGGCAGTCGTGTTGCCACCATATCATCCAGTGACACACGGGATGTCGAGGTCGAACAGTTGATGGCGGCAATCACTCGGCCAAGCTCGTCGGTTATCGGCAGCGCCACTGAGACAATACCGTAGTCCAACTCATCCAGTGCCGTGGCATAGCCCTTCTCCGACACCTGACGCAGCACGTCTTTGAGTTGCGACGGCTCGGTAATAGTGTTGTCAGTGGTTTGTACAAAACCAATGCGTTGGCAGTAACGATCAATTTCAGCCAGCGACAACCCGGTCAATAACACTTTACCCATTGAAGTGCTGTAGGCCGGAAAGCGTGTTCCGACGCTGGCATCGAGCTGCACCCGACGATCGGTCGAAACATGCACCAGGTAGAGCACCTCACCGCGAGACAGCAGCGCCATCGACGAACTGTCACCCATCATATCGCGAACCCGTTGCAGGTGGGGCCGCACAGCGGTTTCGAGGTGAGCCGATTCGACATAATGAGTGCCAAAGGTCAGCACTTCAGCGGTCAACGAAAATAGATTATCGCGCTTGGCAATATAACCGAGCTGTTCCAAAGTATGAAGGCAGCGGCGCACCACGGCAGGGTTGAGGTCGGTCTCGACAGCAACTTGCGAAATCGTCATTTCAGAGCGCTGCGCGCTAAATGAGCGCATCACTCGCAATCCACGCTCAAGGGTACTCAGATATTCGGAATCGGTTCTGTTAACCATGCTATTTTCCATTCGGACTTCATTAAATAAGGATTTTTGCAGGCTGAGAGAATACGCGGCCACCGCCGCAACCACAAGCCGACTCAACATCGGCTTGCATCACCTTAGTGGCGTTGCTTTGGGCTATTTGATTGACGAGACAGAGCGCAGTAGTCGACCCATAGGGATGTGACCCAAGTTATTGGACAGGGCATTATTTTCCCAGGCAGTGTGACCACCAATCATCACCAAACTGACCACATCGTCGGAGCGATTAACCAACTGCTCGTGACTGAATTCTTCACGATAAACACGCTGCACCTTACTCTCGCCATCGTATTCGGCGAGCTTTTTAGGGTCGATCAAGATCAAATCGGCCACATCGCCCATATCAATGGTGCCACCCTCGACACCAAATATATCGGCGGCGTCTTTGGTCAGACGCTTGACCATATAGCTGACATCCTGATCACCCCCCAGAGCAGCCAGCTTAAGGCTGCGCAGATTGACATCATAAAATGCCATATTGGTC
>ENA-OWPI01002141-OWPI01002141.1-marine-metagenome-genome-assembly--contig:-NODE-2141-length-19269-cov-2.550698_pt1 | contig 19269 bp, 7 predicted proteins | sample MGYA00238138_ERZ651775 | MGnify/ENA primary metagenome ERZ651775 (study PRJEB26906, sample SAMN06265043) | marine metagenome | isolation source: Helgoland LTER site | place: Germany:Helgoland, sampling...
ACGATGGAGACGGCGTCTGGACGATTACCATGGCCATGCCCCTCGGCTATTCAGGTGCCTACACGTTCACCAATGGTGCCTGTGGCGACTGGTCGTGCAAAGAAAACATCGTTGGACAAGATTGTGCCTACGGTACATGGAGCGATCGTTTTTTGGATGAAGTGACCGCTGAAGGAGCCACTATTTCGACGTGCTTCGCACAGTGCACATCGGATGGGTCTTGCGCATCTGTGAGTGCAGCGGACGTTACGTTCCGAGTGGACATGACGGAGCAAATCGTTACGGGAGGTGTTTTCTTGCATGCAGCCTTCGACGGATGGGGCGCAATTGCGATGAACGACGATGACGGCGATAACGTTTACGAAACAACCCAAACGCTCGAAACGGGCTCTTACGAGTACTTGTTCCAAAACGGCGAGGGCGGCAATGAGGCCTTTGATTCAACGTATGTTGAGTGCACCTTGACCAGTGGAGATTTCACGAATCGTTTGATCACGGTCGAGAATGATTCTTTCGCAACTGACGCTTTTTGCTTCAACTCTTGTTCGGCATGTGAATCTACCGGTGGTGGAGATTCCACTTATACTGTGACGTTCAACGTTAATATGGCCAATGAAGAAGTTTCGCCAGAAGGTGTTTACATCGCCGGGGGAGGAAACTTCGGAAACCCTGGAGACAACGAGATGCTTGACGCTGACGGCGATGGCATTTATAGCGCTACGTTTACATTCGATGCAGACTTTTCGAGCTTCTATACGTTCACGAATGGAGCCTGTGGAGATTGGTCGTGCAAGGAGAATTTGACAGGCCTTCCATGCGGAGATCCCGACAACTTCAATGATCGATTCTTGGATCCATTGACCCAAAACACAACGGTCAGCACGTGCTTCGGTCAGTGCACAACCGATGGCTCTTGCGAGACGTCTTCCGAGATTCCCGTGACATTCCGTGTGGACATGTCAGATCAAGTTGTGATCAGCGACGTTACTATTTTCGGTAGTTCAGTCAATGGCTGGTCGTTTCCAGGTGAATTGATGACCGATGACGATGGAGATGGCATTTACGAGTATTCAACGGTTTTGGCCCCTGGAGGTCACGAGTACAAGTTTGTCAACAGTGGGGTAGACGAGCAGTTTGATGCTGAAAACTACACAGAATGTACCTTGACGACGGGCGATTTCACCAACCGAATTTTGACGATTGAAGCAGAGGAGTCCGTCACTACTGAAGCTTTCTGCTTCAACTCTTGTGCTGCTTGTGAAGGTTCAACAGGAATCGCTGAGGCGTTGGGTTTTGATTTCCAATTGATTCCATCGGTCACTACAGGAAATGTAGAGTTGCGTTTTGCCGGTGTCCAATCTCCAAAGCAAATTACAATCGTTTCGTTCACTGGCGCTCTTGTAGCGAGCTTCCAAGTACCTGCAAACGAAAATGTATACGCAATGGATGTCTCTGGACAAGCTGCGGGTGTATACTTCGTTCAAGTGCAAGCAGAAGGATTGGGCTTGACACAGAAATTATTGAAAGTCAACTGAGACGAGTGAAGGATTGATGTCCTTTTGAAAAATTACTTTGAATGAAAAACTTGCTTTTAGCATTCAGTTTTTTGGCCACCTTGACGGTAACTGCCTTTTCCCAGGGGAAGGCAGTTACCGGAACGGTGACTGCAGCTGAAGATGGACAAGCGTTGCCCGGGGTGACGGTTGTTGAAAAGGGTACGCAAAATGCGACCTTCACTGACCTTGATGGTCGGTATACGTTAACCGTCGCTGGAGAAGAGGCCACGCTGATCTTTTCCTTTATCGGTTACACGCCTCAATCTTTGGCTGTCGGAGCGAAGGCAGAAATTAACGCTTCACTCTCGGCAGATGTAGCCGGTCTGGAGGAAGTCATTGTCGTCGGATACGGAAATCAGAAGCGAAGCAAGATTTCAGGTGCTGTAGGTACCATCGATTCAAAGGAAATTACATCCATGCCAGTGCTTCGAACGGAGCAGGCATTGCAGGGCCGCGCCGCAGGCGTACAGGTCACTCAGAACTCGGGTCAGCCCGGTTCGACCCAGTCCATCCGAATTCGGGGTACGGGTTCATTGAACAATGCTGAACCGTTGTATGTCATTGATGGAATCCCCAGCGGTGGCATCGATTATTTGAACCCTGCGGACATCGCATCCATTTCCATCCTCAAGGATGCCGCATCAGCAGCGATTTATGGAGCACGTGGAGGAAATGGTGTCGTTTTGATTACGACCAAAGCCGGATCCAAGAACCAGAAGCCGCAGATTACCTACGAGAGTTACTACGGTGTGCAGGAGCCTTGGAAATACATGGCGCTTCTCAATGCTGAAGAGTATGCTATTCTCATGAACGAAAGTCGCTCCGCGGCAGGCCTCACGCCGCTGGCAGCACTTGCCAACCCTTCAGCGCTTGAGACATTTGATTGGCAGGATGAGATTTTTGAACGAGCGGCGATGATGAACCACTCGTTTAGCTTTACCAAAGGAACAGAGTCATCATCAACAGCGATAGGAGGAAGCTACTTCACCCAAGACGGAATTGTCGGTGGTGACAAAGGAAACTTTGAGCGTTACACGTTCCGTGTCAATACGCGACAAGATGGTGGTGAGCGTTTTCGCTTGGGCCAAAATGTCAACTTTACCCACCTCAATCGCTCTGCATTGGCAGAGAACAATGAGTTTGCAACGCCGGTAGGGCGTGCCCTCAACATGGATCCCATCACGCAGGCGAGGCGGGATGATGGGTCTTTTGCTTATTCGAACTTCATCGATTCTGACATCGCCAATCCAGCGAATCAGATCGCATTGAATAACGATTTTTGGACGACCAACCGTTTCGTCGGTTCGTCTTTCGCCGAATTTGACCTCCTGTCAAACCTGACCTTCCGCTCTACGATGTCAGTGGATTTATCGCTGGGTTCACAGCGTATTTTTAATCCAACGTATGACCTGGGAATTGGGCCGAATGATCCGGATCGACCGGCTTATGAGTTCCGCCCGGTCAATTCTTTGATCCTGGGTGAGAACAAATGGAGCAATTGGCAATGGGAAAACATTGTGACCTATGACAAAGAATTGTCCAATGGAGATGAGTTGAAAGTTGTTGCGGGTTACTCGTCTTTGAAGAACCGCAGCACGAGTTTTTACGGATCGCGTGACAGCTTGGCGACGAACGATGTTCAGTATGCTTACTTGAACAACAGTTTGAATGCGGCTGAACAGGCACCGAGCGCCAATGGCGGGATTTCGGAGTCTGCATTCATCGGTCAATTCATGCGTGTCGACTACGGGTTAGGTGATGCCATATCCTTGGCAGGAACCATTCGCCGAGACGGCTCATCCCGTTTTGGAGTGAACAACCGATACGGAATTTTCCCATCGTTTTCTGCTGCATGGAACATGACGGAATTGCCTTGGGTTGCGGAGAAGGACTGGATTGATTTCTTGAAACTCCGTGCGAGCTGGGGCCAAAATGGAAACGCAGATGGCATTGGCAACTATGATTACACGAGCCTAGTTTACAATGGCTTGAACTACACCTTTGGTGGGGATCAAGTCCAGGTCAATGGAGCCGGTCCAATCAATACATCCAATCCAGATTTGAAGTGGGAAACGGTCGAGCAGACCAACATTGGAATCGACGCAGATTTGTACAAAGGAAAGCTCAACATCGTCCTCGACTACTTTGTCAAGAGCACAAATGACATGTTAGCAGTGGTGCCGCTTCCAGGTGTTGTGGGCTATTTGCCCTCAGCAACAAACGTCGCTTCCGCTAAGAACACAGGTGTTGAATTTATGGTGAATCACCGCAACCAAGTCGGTGCAGTGGAATACGCGATTGGCGGAAACATCAGTTTCATCCGCAACGAAGTGACCGGTCTCGGAGAAGGCGGTCAACCCATTTCAACGGGTTCAGTGTTTGGCATAGGTGATTTGGTTGCTTACACCGAAATTGGTCAGCCCATCGCTTATTTCTACGGGTACGAAACAGCGGGCATTTTCCAAACAGATGAAGAGGCGGCAGCCAATACGGCATTGCCTGAAGCTCAAGCGGGTGATGTCATTTTTGTGGATCAAAACGGCGACGGCGTCGTAGACGGAGAAGACAAAGTCATGATTGGCAATCCACATCCGGACTTTACGTATGGATTCAACTTCGAGGCCAATTACAAATCATTTGACTTCTCTTTGTTCTTGCAGGGAGCGCATGGCAACGACCTGCTCAATGGGGTGTTCCGCTATGATTTGAATACCACGAACCTTCCGGTGTCTGCGCTCGAGCGTTGGACCGGAGAGGGTTCTACCAACGTGTATCCGCGCATCTCCCATTCCGACCCCAATCAAAACAACCGAATTTCGGATCGTTTCGTGGAGGATGGATCCTTCATGCGCATCAAAAATGTGCAGTTGGGATATACGCTGCCTGAGAGCATCATGCAACGCTTGAGCATCGGATAGTGTCGTGTATATGTTGCGGCATCGAACCTCTTCACTTTCACAAATTACTCGGGACTTGATCCCGAAATTGGTTCCCGCGGCACATTGGAGATTGGCATCGATCGCGGATTTTATCCCTCCGCTCGGACTTTCATGGCCGGCGTCAATGTTAACTTCTAATCCAAGAAATCATGAATCTCAAAACAGCATTATTCATTGGGTTTTTTGCCAGCACACTGGTGGCATGCAAATCTGAATTTTTGGACGTAAAGCCTCTAGTCGGCTCTACGGAAGCCAATTTTTTCTTGAACGCAGCGGATGCAGAATCTGCCACCATTGCGTGTTACAACAATCTTCAGCAAGAAGTAACGAACATCCAGGGAAGCAGCCAGTTGGCGCCTCACTTCCGATGGTATTTCGGCGACATCGTTTCAGATGATTCCCACAAAGGAGGGTCTGGTGACGGTGATGAGCCGGAACTGTTCTTGTTCGAAAATTTCCAGGGCTTGTCTTCCAGTAAGTTGATTCTTGCGGAATGGCAAGTGGCTTACCGCGGCATCGCGTATTGCAACCTCGCTTTGGATCGCATTCCGGGGGTTGAAATGGATGAAACAGATAAGAACCGCTTTCTTGGTGAAGCGGCTTTTATTCGAGCCTTCTGGTACTTTAACCTCGTCACGATGTATGGAGATGTTCCGCTGATTTTGGCAAACCTTGCTCCGAGTGAATACCAACAATCGCGCACTCCAGCATCAGAGGTTTGGGCACAAATCGAAACGGACTTGGAGTTGGCTCGTCAATATTTGCCGAAGCGCAGCGGGATTTCTGTTTCAGAAATTGGCCGTGCAACATGGGGAGCAGCAACAGCGCTCTTGGCCAAAGCACATGCTTACCAATCCGAATGGGCACCTTGCCGTGATTTGACTTACGATATCGTGGGGTCAGGGGAATATTTCCTTGAAGGTGATTACAACAACATCTTTACCGAAGCTGGAGAAAATGGTCCGGGCTCTATTTGGGAAATCCAATACATGAACGCTTCAGGGGGCAATTGGGGAAATCAATTGGAAGGCACTTTCACCAATGTCTTTACTCGCGCCCGGGGTCAATTCGGGGGGTATGGTTTCAACATTCCTGAGCAAAATTTTGTCGATGAATTTGAAAGTGGCGATCCCCGTCTCGGAGCGAGCGTTTTTCAAGTAGGGGATCAAATGGGAGATCGCGGTGAATTCACGTTGGAGTCAACAGGAATGCCGCATGAATACTACACCAAAAAGTTTTTCATCAATGCCTCGGACGAGGCGCCTTTTGGTGACCCGAATCCCAATGGATATTCCAATGACCGGGTCATTCGTTATGCCGATGTCTTGTTATTTCATGCAGAGGCACAGTACCATTTGGGCGATGAAGCTACTGCACGAACGTTCGTCAACTTTGTGCGCGGGCGTGCTCGCGCTTCCGGGACGGATCCCAATGCGCTTCCTGCGTTAGGCGATGACGTCACGGGTGTTGATTTGCTGGAAGCCATTTACCACGAGCGCAGGGTGGAGTTGGGGTTGGAAGGACATCGCTTTTTCGACTTGGTTCGCCAAGGCCGTGCAGCACAAGTTTTGGCAGACCAGGGTTTTACCGCTGGCGTCAATGAAGTATTTCCAATTCCAGAGGTAGAGATTACGTTGTCTGGAGGCAACATCACACAAAACAATGGATACTGATATGAAGAAGACATTGAACACAGCCATTTTTGGCGGAATTGCATTGCTGCTAGTGGTCCAAGGCTGCAAGCCATATACCGAGGAAGGAATTGATCTTCCTGGTGCCCCCACAGCGAGTATTTCTTGGGATTTCATCGATGCAATCGATTCCACCGGTCAGGTGGTAGGCATCGATTCCAATCGTGTTGCGGTCAACGCAGAGGCGGTAGAAGGCGCATTTTTGCACCTGTGGGATTTCGGGAATGGTCAGACATCTGATAAACCCAGCGATACCACCTATTATCCCGTAGAAGGAGAATACACGTTGTCGTATTCCGTGCACACCGCCGGAGGCATGGGCTCTGCCTCTGCAATCGTGGCAATTGATCAAACCTTGGAGCTGCCTTGTGAAGGAACCAAGGCGTTGCTCACAGGTTGTGACAACCAGAAGACATGGAAGTTATCGAATGAATCCGGAGCGATCTCAGTAGGGCCTGCGCCGTATTCAACCGAGTGGTACACGTCACCTGCTGATGGACACACAGAATGGCAAACCGATGACCAATATCAGTTCACCGAAGATGGTGCCTACATCTACAACAACAACGGTAGCACCATGAATCCTTTTGAAGGATACGTCGAAACAGTGATTGAGATTCCTCCTACGACATATTTACTCGTGGAAGGTGCTGGAACCTCGGGAGAGGATCAAATCACACTTGGATCCTTCACAGAAACCCTCTGCGGGTTTATGGGGGTATGGGATTCCGGTCCCTTTTATGACGTCGTGGAAATTACGGAAGACCGTTTGGTGTTGCACGGTCCAATTCAAGGAGGAGACTGCATCCAAGCCGAGGGGTGGTTTACGATCACGTTTGTAGCGGAATGATAGCGCGATAGAAGAAGAGAAAAAATGAAGAAGTTAGTTGGATATCTGGGCATCGCGGTATGCGTTCTCTTGACCTCATGTGAGGCGTGCAATGATCCAGAGCCGGAAGTAAACTCAGAGATTAGTTGGGCAAATGATGTCACGGTTTTTGAAACGGCGTTGTTGACCTCAGTCACGGTCGAGGTGCGCGTCAGTCCGGTGAATACCCGAGAAGTCACGGTAGAATATGCCACTATAGAGGGGTCCGCGACGGCTGGCGATGATTTCGTCGCCGCTTCAGGCTCCTTGACTTTTGCTCCAGGTGAAACGTCCAAGACAATTTCCATTCCCATCGTGACGGATGAATACTTGGAACCGGATGAATCGTTCCAGGTTGAATTGACGAATCCAGTCAATGGCTACATCAAGGTAGGAGAGCCCTTCGTGAACGTTGGCTTGCGGAATGATGACACGGATATTTTCATTTCCGATGAAGGTTACGATGCTGCAACCTCCTATGAAGGAATGTCGCTGGCGTGGTCGGATGAATTCGATGGGGAATTCATTGACCCAGCCAATTGGACGTATGACCTAGGTTCCGGCAACGGTGGTTGGGGCAACAATGAGCTGCAATCCTACACCAATAGTGCAAACAATAGCTTTGTTGGCGACGGTAAGTTGTTCATCATAGCAGAAAAGGTGGGGGAGAATGCCTACACTTCGGCTCGCCTCAAGAGCATTGGATTGCAGGAGCACCAGTACGGTCGTATTGATGTTCGTGCAATGCTGCCCAAGGGACAAGGAGTCTGGCCTGCCATCTGGATGTTGGGGTCGAATTATCCGGATGTGGGTTGGCCCGCATGTGGTGAAATTGACATCATGGAATTGTTGGGCCATCTACCTGGGACCGTCCACGGCACGGCGCATTGGGGTGCAGATTGGCCAAATTGGACACATCAAGGAACTTCTATTTCGATTTATCCCGATCACTTCGATCAAGAATTTCATGTCTTTTCTGTGGAATGGATGGAAGATGAAATCAAGTTCCTGATGGACGACCAAGTTTATTTTACAATCAACCCTTCTTTGATGCAAGGACAGCCTTACCCATTCAACAATCCGTTCTTTTTCATTCTGAACGTGGCTGTTGGTGGAAACTGGCCTGGAAGTCCGGACGCATCGACGGAATTCCCGGTTTTCATGGCCGTGGATTACGTGCGCGTTTACCAGTGATCACCGGTTGTGTCACACGAAAAAAGGGATGGCCAAGTTTGGTCATCCCTTTTTTGTTTTTCCCCGCCGCTTGAAGCTCAGGACCGGTATTATTGGCTTAATATTTTATTCAATGTGGCTGACGGCCGCATGATCTTCTGCGCCTTTTTCGCATCGGGGCGGTAATAAGCTCCGATATCGGCAGGCGTTCCCTGGACACTGATCAATTCTTCTATGACCGCGGATTCTGCAGATTTGAGTGCTGAGGCCAGACGCTCAAAGTCTGCTTTCAGTCCGGCATCTTCCGTTTGAGCGGCCAAGGCCTCCGCCCAATACAAGGCCAGATAGAAGTGGGAGCCACGGTTGTCAATTCCACCCAGACGGCGTGTTGGGCTCTTGTCTTCATCTAGAAATCGGGTGGTTGCGTCGTCGAGGCATTGCCCCATGATACGCGCTTGTTGGTTTCCAGTGTGCTCCGCATAGTGTTCCAATGAAACAGCGAGTGCAAGAAATTCACCGAGGCTGTCCCAACGGAGATAGTTTTCTGCTTGGAGTTGCTGCACGTGCTTGGGGGCTGAACCGCCCGCGCCAGTCTCAAACAATCCGCCTCCGTTCATCAAGGGAACGATGGATAGCATTTTTGCGGATGTTCCGACTTCCAATATGGGGAAGAGGTCCGTCAGGTAATCCCGGAGGACATTTCCTGTGACCGAGATGGTATCTTGTCCTTGAACGATGCGCTGAAGAGAATATTCAGTGGCTGCAACCGGAGAGAGAATTTTGATGTCCAGTCCTGCGGTATCATACGTCTTTAGGTAGGCTTCAACCTTCTGGATCAATTGGGAATCGTGCGAACGGTTGTGATCCAGCCAAAATACAGCGGGATTGCCTGTTGCTCGTGCTCGTTTGACTCCTAATCCCACCCAATCACGGATGGGCGCATCCTTTACTTGGCACATGCGAAAGATGTCATTCGCCTGACCGGATTGCTCCAGTAAAATGGTTCCGTCTTTGGCGACAACTTGTATGGTGCCGTCTCCAGGAAATTCAAAAGTTTTGTCGTGCGACCCATATTCCTCTGCTTTCTGAGCCATTAAGCCAATGTTGGAAACACTGCCCATGGTTTTCGGGTCCAAGGCGCCATTGGCCTTGCAGAAATCAATGGTCGCTTGGTATACACCGGCGTATGATCGATCGGGGATCACTGCTTTGGTGTCTTGTGGATTTCCGTCCTTGTCCCACATGCGACCAGAGTTCCGAATCATGGCAGGCATTGACGCATCAATGATGACATCCGAAGGAACGTGCAAATTGGTAATGCCTTTGTCGGAGTTGACCATGGCCAAATCAGGCCGCTTGTTGTAAGTCGATTCTATCGCCGCGTTAATGGCGTTTTGCCGTTCTTGCGGCAAGGCATTGATTTTGTCCAGTACATCGCCCCAGCCATTGCGTGTATCGGCTCCCAGTCGATCGAGTTCTTCTCCAAATGCGTCGAATACGGGCGCAAAGAAGGCTTCGACGAATGCTCCAAACAGGATGGGGTCAGAGACCTTCATCATTGTTGCCTTGAGATGCAATGAAAACAAGACACCTTGTGCCTTGGCGTCGGCCATTTGCTCTTCGGCGAATGCACGCAATTTCGCTTTGCTCAATGCTGCGGCGTCAATGATTTCGCCCGATTGAAGGGGGAATGCAGACTTCAGGGTTTGTTCACTCCCGTTGGTTCCCTTGAACACGATGGTCGCTTCGGTGGCTGCTGATAGGGTCAGGCTTTTCTCAGACCCATAAAAATCCCCGGATGCCATATGGGCAACGTGGGATTTAGAATCGGAAGACCATTTTCCCATACTGTGTGGATGCTTTCGGGCGTATGCCTTGACGGCTTTGGGCGCTCTGCGATCGCTATTTCCTTCGCGTAAAACAGGGTTCACTGCCGAGCCTTTTACGCTATCATAGCGAAGTCTGGCATCCTTTTCGGCCTCAGTCGTTGGTTCTTCAGGATAGGGCGGCAACGCGAATCCAAGTAACTGCAATTCTTCAATAGCGGCTTTCAACTGAGGCACAGATGCGCTGATATTGGGCAACTTGATGATGTTGGCTTCCGGTTGTTTTGCGAGTTCACCAAGCTCCTTTAATGCGTCATTAACGCGCTGTTCAGCAGGCAGTAAATCATTGAAGGCTGCCAAAATCCGACCGGACAAACTGATGTCGCGGGTTTCCAATTCTACGCTTGCCTTAGCCGCAAAGGCTTGGACGATGGGCAGTAACGAATGGGTTGCCAACGCTGGCGCTTCATCGGTCTGGGTGTATATGATTTTTGCCATGTTCAATCGATTGGTTCTCCGTGCTTGTAGAAGACGCGTTTTCGTCTGTTGCGGGTAATTTGACCTGCTTTTGGAGCGGGCGTAAAGGTCGTTCAGAAAAGCAAATAAAGCAATGATTTAGAGCTCTTCAGGTCGTTGCCACGTCAAGTAAGCGGCAACATTCCAGAAATTCATTGCCGCATCGGTGTAATGCTGGGCATCGGGTACATCGATTGTAAGCTGGTGAGGTCCTGCTTCTAGCTCGCCCAAATGGAATTTCATCGCAGGTACATCGCTCCCCGGACACCAACCGGAACGCGAATAATCCGAAGAGGCAATGCGCTCATCAATGCTGTCTCCTCGCCAATACGTTCGCTCAGTCCAGACACCAGAGGATGGGTTGAAACGTCGGAAACTGGCGCAATCATCTCGCCAAGGAGTGAATTGGGCAATGGTATCATTGTTGAGTGAAATGATGTGGCGGCATGGGACAAACTCATCTCCCTCAGAATGGCCTCCATGTCCCGTCGGGATGTAGTGCAATACAGCATTTTCAGCGGACTCGGGCAGTTGGAAGTTGAGGTTCAAAGGATGGGTCGCAAACCCATCAAAGGAGGATTGATTGGCGTGAAATTTGGTGGTGTTGACGAGGGTGAGATGCTGAAATTGTGGCGGTGGTGGGACCTGCTCGGGCTGGCCCTTAAAGGTGATGTTCAGATCAAGTTCATGCCCTTCAGCACTCCATGTGTCGATGTAGACGGCGAGGGTGATGGAGTCTTCCATCGCGCTCCAAAGATGTGAAATGTCATTTTGCCAACTCACTTGTTGTTCCCACTTGGGTATGTATACCGGGCGGTATTCGTCAGAGCGTTCGGTATCGCTATAGTGTCCCACACCAAACGGGGTGATGAAGCGCAAGATTTCCAGGGCTGGCGTGAATCCATCGGCGGCATTGGGTTCGATGCCAGGCCACTCACTCGAATCCTGCTCAATGCATTGAGCCCATTTGTCTTGAAGCAGAAGGACCGCCCCAGACTTGTCCCATGGATCACCCGTGGATTTGAGCGACAGGTTTACCGTGATCTCTGGAGCATGCTGAAACCGGGGCACTTCAAAAGCCTTGGTCACCAGCCTCCCAGCATCCGTTCGCTTCCAACCATCTGCCAAAAGCAGCGAATCGGTGTTTGCTCCGGGCAAGAAAGCGATGTTGAACCCTTCCATGGCTTGTATGACATGCTCAACGACCATGTCATTCATTTTTGACGGGCGATTCAAACAACTATTCAAAGCAATTGCACTGGCGAGTGAGCAGCAAAAAACCTGGACTTGTATAGAATACAGTTGATTTTGTAACGACGGAGGCATTATGATGTACTATTGACACGAAAATACACCGAAAGACGATGAAATTCATACTTCCTTTTTTAATCGCGATCCTGATAAATGGACCTCAAACTGCGCTTGCTCAGTCAGATTGTGACGGCACACGTTATCGTTTTGCATCTGCATTTGAATCGTTCGAAGTCACATCGGATGTTGTTTATGGCAATTCGATCAATTCAACAGGATTTGGTCAAGACTTACTTGTAGACATCTACGAGCCACAGGGTGATGTCATTGAAGATCGTCCGCTGATTATCATGGCGCACGGCGGGTTTTTCATTGGAGGAGAAAATGACAATCCCGACGTTTTGGCTTTGTGTCAGGATTTGACGCGCATGGGGTATGTGGTCGCTTCCATCACATACCGCCTGGGGATTGACAATTTCTTTGATATTCCCAATGCGATGGTGCGTTCCGTTTGGCGAGGCTACCACGATGGAAAAGCCGCGGTTCGATATTTTCGGAAATCCGTCGCAGAAGATGATAACCCTTGGGGCATCGATCCCGATCGCATCATGATTGGAGGCGTTTCTGCAGGCGCTTTTCTGGGACTGCATTTGGCTTATGTGGATGAAGAATTCGAAATTCCTGAGCAAGTGGACCAAAGCGCACCGGGTATGGCAGGTGGCCTGGAGGGTGAATCAGGGAATCCAGGTTATAGTTCTGAAGTGATCGGTGTCATTAACGTTGCAGGGGCATTGAAAACAGCAGATTACATCAGTGAAGGAGATGAACCAATGGTATCCATTCATGGCACCTCCGATCAAACCGTTCCTTTCGGATCAGGTGTGATCAGCCTCAACGGACTTCCCATCACAGAAGTGGATGGGAGTTCAACGATTCATGAAGTAGCCGAATCGTTGGGGGTTTCGAGTTGCTTCACAATTTTGGAGGGTGCTGATCATGTGGCGCACGTTGGAGACGCAGATGCCTACTACGAAACACTTGGAACCATCGCCAGTGCCACGTCCAGTTGGGTTTGCAGTGGTTACGAACCACTTTGTGGCCCGTATGATTACAACGCGGTAGAAGTCCAGGAGTGGCTGCGAGATCTGGATGGAGATGTTCGGGTTTTCCCCACTGTCACGGATGGTTCTGTGCCTTTGCAGGTGCAGTGGCTCAATGGCAACAATGCGGGGCAGTCATGGAGCATATTTGATGCAGCGGGCAAACAGGTTTCGGCGGGAATGTGGACCTTCGGTCAAAACCAGATCCCTGTGTTAGGCCTTTCTGCCGGGATGCACATCCTACGATTCCACGAAACAACTGCTGCAGCCAAATTCTGGGTGCGCTAATCATGGAATGGAGCAAAGAATGTTCACTGCTTCAATAGGCGCAATGTTTCTTCTTGGCCCGAAGTGTATTGCAGGTGCAGAAAGTTGATTCCGATCGGCCAATTGGTTGCGTCGAATGTTACGCGTTCGGTTTGTCCGTTTCTCTTTAAAACTTCGATCGTTTTGCCGTCGCTGCCAATTATCCTGCACTCCCTCCAAGGCATTTCACTGTCTAAATTCAATTCATCGGTGAATGGATTTGGAAAAGCTTTGAGCGCATTTGGTATCCGTTGCACTGTATTCTGCCCCGTCGTATCAACCGGGTTGAGCGATTCAGGAACGATGGAATCCAGAGGAAAACTGAGTATGCTTCGGGCAAATGTTCCTGCCACGAGGCGGTCTGTGATGGTATCAGCAGCCAAATCATAGACAGGAATTACAGGCAACTCACCGACCGGCTGCCAAGCATTTCCCCAGTTGTTCGTTGCAAAGACACCGGCATCGGTGGCCACAGCCCAAATGCTATCGGTGAGCGGTAGGATTTGATTCACCGGATGCACCGGTAAATTCCCTTGAATGGATTGCCATGGGCCGCCAATGGCTGCCCGAAAAATATAGGGCTCATAATCGGCGTTTCGGTATCCGCTTACGGTGCAAAACATGGAGTCAGGGAAATGTGGGTCAAATTCCACATCGGTGACAAATTGTCCTGGAAGCCCCGTTTCCATGGGCGTCCAATTGCCACCGCCATCTTCTGTGATCCATAGATGGCCGTCCGTAGTACCTGCTGCCATTTTATTTTCATCAAATTGGGATCCCGCAACAGTGCTTATGCAGCGGTAAGACAATCCGGGTTCGCTGTTTTCAGTAAGGTCAGGGCTGACGGCCTGCCAGAAGTTTTCCGGTGCATTGTTCATCCGGTAAACGCGCTGGGTGCCTGTGAGCATTACATCGGGATTCGCGGGGTGGTACGCCAATGGCGCATCCCACCAAACGCGGTCTTCTTCGTCAATGCCATTCAGAAAATCATTCCAAATCGGTTCTTCATCAGGTCCGGTCATGCTGTAGCGCCAATTGCCCCATTGATAGCCGGCATAACGCAAGAAGGGATTTTCGGGATGGAAAATGCAGGCGAAGCCATCTCCACCCAGATCGCGGGTCCATTCATTCGGCGCCAAATAAGAACCCGTGGTGGTCCCATTGTCTTGGGCACCGCCGGTGTACACTCCTGGATTGTGTGGATTCCACGTGACGCGGTAAAACTGGGAGACGGGTATGTCTTCAATGTCCTCCCAAGAAAGACCATGATCGTCTGTTCGGTACAGGCCGCCATCCGTAGCTAAGACACATGATTCCGGTCCAATCCATTGCAGGTCATGTTTGTCTGCATGTACTTCATAGGACCACCATTCGGGTCCCATTAGGCTCCAATTCGCACCACCGTCCATCGAATTCCAGAGGTTGACTCCGAGAATGGTGATGTCTTGATCGTTGAATGGATTGATTCGGATTTTCGAAAAGTACCATCCAAATCCACCCAATGCGTTTTCAGGGATGTTTTCAATCGGAATGAGTGCTTCCCATGAGGTGCCGCCATCTTGTGTTCGGTAAATGTTGTCCAGTTGACTGTTTTGCCCCACGACCAAAGCGTGGACACCGGAATTGGAAACGGCAAGCCCAATGCGTCCTCGTTCGTCCGGTCCCCATGGATTTTCCAAAGCGAACCAATTGTCGCCTTGATCAGTCGACTTCCAAATGCGGCAGTGCGGCCCCGAAACAATGCTTTCTGTCGATGTCCGGGTGCGATGCCAAGCGCTCGCAAATAAGTCGCCACTGGCCGGATCTTGTATGATGTCTGTTATGCCAGCGGAATCATTGGGCAAAAGAACTTGCTCCCAATCCAACCCATAGTTGAGGCTCTTGAAAAGCCCACGATTGGGCCCAGGTATGGCGGGATTCCCCATGGCACCAGCAAGGAGGGCCTGTTGTTCTCCATCGAGGTACAATAATTTACTAATGACCCCCATAGAATCGAGCCCTGCAGACTGCCAATTGGCTCCTCCATTCATGGAACGAAAAACCCCCGCACCGATGCGAGGGAAGCTGCTAATTTGTGGGTCTCCGGTAGCAAGAAACATGCGTTCCGGGTAGTCCGGATGAAAAACCAAATCGCCAGTGGACATGGCGGGCAAGTCTTCTGTAATGCAGACCCATTCATCGTCTCCAGGGGTCATCCACAGTCCACCGGAACTGCTACCTGCAAAAAGCTGGAAGGGTTCGGAAGGGTGTTGTTGAATAAAATTAAAACGTCCACCAATGTTATTCGGTCCTTCGGTACGCCACGCTCCATCGATCAAACGTGCAGTTGAAAGAACCTCTTCATCATGCAGCCAGCGCTCAATGTTCTTCCATTTTCGACTCGCTTCATCGGCGTTCCAGACGTCTTCAGGATACGACCACTTCCAAGCTTCCGCCAATGCGGGACGCATTTTTTTGTGCACGGATGCAACCGGTTTTTCGGGTACTTCTGGGTGCAGTGTGGCATATCGGCTTTGGGCGGCTAGTAGGATCAAAAAACAGACGAGGACGCCAGCCAATGTGCGCAGTAGTTTCATGCGAGAAAGATAAGGTTTATCGAATCAAGGCAATCGAACCTTCCATGCTCCGGACCTCGTAATTGTCTCCCCGCAGCACAGCGCGGTAGAAGTAAATCCCATTGGACGCGAAATGCGTTCCACCTTTCACATCACCCATCCAGAAATCATGTTTGTCCTGTGTTTCGAAGACCAGGTTTCCCCATCGGTCGAAAATGTGCAATTCAAACGACTTGACAGCATCGTTGCAAACGATTTTCCAAGCATCATTTCGGCCGTCTTGATCGGGACTAAAGGCATTCGGTGCATAGGCCGTAATCCCTTCATCAAGCGAAATGCTCCGGCATTCAATCGCCGTGCAACTGAGCTCATCGGTTACCTCCAAACAGACTTCAAATTGGTCACTGCCAATCGTGTTGAGCTGGATTTCGACTTCGATTCCATTGGTTTGGATCGCTCCTCCAATGTCCCAATCATATGCGAAGTTCGTGTTGGCGCCACTGGCCGTGAGTGTTATGAATTCGTCGAATAAACTAGGGTTGGCCGGGTTGGTCTGAAAATTTGCCTCGGGAGGCGAATTCAAACACAGTAACTCGGCGGCTTGAGCCGTATTGGTGCATCCTGAGTTTCCGAACACAGTATGACTCAATTCAAAGCAGCCTCCTTCGGGGATTATAAAGGTGGATGAATTGCAGTCAAAACTAACGGTGGAACCGTTTTGAGAATAGGACCATTGGCAATCGGTCGCATCGGGGTTTACGGGTGCGGAACAAATAACCGTTGCAGGGGCACAGGAACTTTCCGTTGCGAATTCAAAATTGGCATCGGGCAGCGGAATGATGAGGATGCTTTGCGTCGTATTCGAACCGCAAGCTCCTGGAATGCTGTAGAGAATGTCGAGCGATCCGCTGCCTGCTTCACTGGCGTCAAAATCTCCGTCGTTGCTGAGGCAATTGGAACAGGAGGCGAGCCATTCGCCCCCCGAAACGTCTGGAGTGAGTTCGACAATGGGGGCATTGGCGCACAACGAACTTGGCAAGGAGAAGGCACTGCTCAGATTCGGTGTCACGGTAAATGAACCATTGGATGAAATAGGGCATAGGCCATCGATGGAATAAGTGACCTGCCAATTGCCTACTCCTGCAAGTTCGGTGTCGAACAGACCGCTTGCGTCGGCACATGTGCCGCATTCCGCGTTCCAGGTTCCGCCGGCTTCATCCGCAATCATGAGTACCTCGCCTTGTCCTTCGCATGCCGTGAAGTCACTAAAATTCGAGCTGGGCGTCAAGATGACTTCAATGATTGCGGAAACAGATGTGGCGCAAGGACCTGAAGAATTGTAAGTGACCTCGATGTTGCCTGCTGCAGCTCCTTGAGCATCGAAGTTACCGGAGTTAGAAAGGCAGTCCGTACAATCCACACTTGTCCAGTTGCCAGAATAGGTGTCATCGGTTGTGAGGTCGATTGGCGCGTCGGCCGAGCAAACAAATGCGGGAGCGGAGATCACCAATCCTACAGGTTCGACGACATCCAGTTCAATGGCATCGCTGACCATTGGACATCCATTGTTCGAGCCCCCTAAGGTGTAAGTTCCTGCATCTGAGGCAGCGACGGGAGAGAGTGTCAATTCTTCGGCATCGATCTCGGAGCCGTCCGGCAATGTCCATGTCCAAAGCGCTCCGGGAAACGCCTGATCTGGACTGAGTGTCCAATCGCCTCCAGCACAAGCAGATTCGGTGGGGGAGTCAAAACCGACAATGACGGTTTCATTGACCACCACATTGAACATTGCTGCCTCGGAAGCACAATCATTCGAAGTCACCACCAGTGAGAACAATCCCGCATCACTCAAATTTGCGCCGCTCCAGGTGACAACGCTATCGGTCGCGAGTACATTTCCATCTACATCCAGCCAATTCCATTCATCTGCTTCGGTCAAGGCGACCCAGCTCCAAGCGTCACCCTCGCATAAATCGGGTATGGCCATGACGGAAGGTGTGCCGGGTTGCTCGTTGATGACCAGCGCTAAGGTGTCGGGTAGTATTTCACATCCGTTGACGATACCAGACACGATGTACAAACCGGTGTCGGCCATGGTGATTGGCCCAAATGAGATGGCGTCTCCTGAATCAGTGAATCCATTGGGGCCTTGCCAATCATAAGTCGCTCCAAGAATAGGGTTGCAATACAGTTCCGCCAATTCGCCCTCGCAGAGGTTGTCGTCGGTGACGAAGGTTTCGTGCTCAAATTGCGTAAATGCACTGAAAAATCCGTACCGCGTGCCGCTTGCGGCGCCACCGTTGATAATCCCAAGGTGAAATTTAGAGGATTCATTTTCAATCCGTGAGGCGCCCCCCGTTGGAATGAATCCAGTGGCGGTGATGTTGGCATATTTCCAAGCACCTCCTGTTCCGGGAACATCTGAAAACGCGCCTGCGCCCACGTTTGCAGGAGAGCCGTTGAGTAGGAAATCACCTTCACCACCTGCAGGGACAATAATTTTCATCCCGAAAAACTCTGAAGTAGAACGCACAAAAGCCACTTCATTGGAGCCGGTGCAGGAGATGGGGGGGAGAATGGCTTGGCCCACTTCGCAACCAAAACCCGTTAGATGCAATGCGATGACGGGCGCGCTTGTCTCATAGTAGCCAGTGGTACCTGTAAGGTTGTGGCTGAAGGTCTCGCCCGTGTTCAGGGTGAGTCCGGTCACCAAATTTCCATTCACGCTCACGGTCGTGCCGTCCTCAGTCGCCACCAAATAGACCTTATCTGGACCGCTGAGGTTGCCTTTGACAGCGATGTGCTCCTCTCCTGCGAGAGAAGCAGGGATGATTTGGTCGCCCATCATGTCCCAGCATGCTCCATTGAGCACAGAATCGTCGCTTACGGTCACCGCGATGGGGTGGTTGCTTGTAATCAGTGTGCCCGAAGGGTGTCCAGGACCGTTGGTTGCGCTTGCCCGCATCCCATAAGTTTCGCCCGCATTGAGGGTGAAGCTAAAGGCAACGCCAGCGGGATGTCCATTGAGATTCTCCGTGGGTACCACCGTTACCTCGGTTCCATCTGAGGTCGCGATTACGTCGATGCCGGCGGTGGATTGCGTGAAGTTATTTGTCAGGTTGGTCTGAAAGGGTACGTAAAATTGGGTGCCCAGAGAGGCACCCCCTTTGAGTGTAAAGATATCCGTATTCTCCGGATGATTCACTTCGTAGTAGGCGGTGATGGGTGCACTCGAAACAATTCGCAATCCTCTCGCCAGGACTTGGTTGCTGGGTTTGTTTTCGATGATCCCAAGCCATGCAGTTAAGTCCAATGTGGCAGTGCCAGTGGCGGGGATAGAAATATTTTGAACGGGAAAACCGGCATTCGCAGGTTGATCGACGGTTACCTCAGCGGCTTCATCCAAAGTAGAAAACCGCAATAGAATAGGGGCATCGCCGTGGTTCGCCCAAATCTCTGGAGCGACGAACCAAAATTCAGTATCCAAT
>ENA-OWPI01002143-OWPI01002143.1-marine-metagenome-genome-assembly--contig:-NODE-2143-length-19231-cov-3.246372_pt1 | contig 19231 bp, 13 predicted proteins | sample MGYA00238138_ERZ651775 | MGnify/ENA primary metagenome ERZ651775 (study PRJEB26906, sample SAMN06265043) | marine metagenome | isolation source: Helgoland LTER site | place: Germany:Helgoland, sampling...
CAACGAGACCGAAAAGCAGCGAACGAACAGCAAGCACACACAGGAACATCAACGGAAACCCAGAAACGAAATGCGAGGACAATACATGATCACAACGTTGTCCGCTGAGAACGGGTTGAAGGAGGGGAAAATTCAATAAACTTTCCACAAACACAAACACAAACACAAACACCAACACAAACACAAACACAAACACAAATACAAGCACACACGCTACTTTCATTTACTTTAAAATACTGTTAACCCCCTGCGCTCTAAGATAGCGTTCTCTCAGTTCATAAATATACTGCATCACCTTGATCTCCGGCTCTGTCATCCAGAGAGAATTCCAAAAGTCCACGTGCAAAACAACCCGCTCAACGTCTTCCGAGTCGTTGAAAGTATCGTGTTCGTACGTTGTATCGTATAGCAGCACTTCTCCTGGCGAGTAGATTTTCTTCACCCCCCCATTAGTGATCCTTGCTTTGTCGGTTTCTGCCTGTAATGTCAACTGCATTGTCAACCACATGTTGTTCCCATCTGAATGTAGGGGGATTCCGCTCTTTATCTTCTGCCGATTAAACCCGGCTATTCGGCCGGCGACATTGACACTATTCAAGAGCTACGTTTTGTGTTCAGAGTGAGTGTCCTAAAGTAACTTACACCGGGACTGCACGGTGCCCAGTGCGTGAACAAACCAAACAACCTTCTTACCTCCAATGTGACTGGACATAGCTCATAGGGAAACCCCTCGATTTTGTGGCCGTTATAGAACAGCGGCATTGTTTGCCATCCGCATTCCTCATTCAGGCCCGTAATCGACTGCCATCTATCCGAGTGTTTGATGAGCGCCTCGTACTCTGCTTTGATAACCTCAAAGTTCTCGGCAAGTTTCTCTGCCAGACTGATTCTGTCTGTTTCCAGAAACGGCTGTCGCTCTCCGTCGCCAACACCGGGCATGTAGGCATGTATATCCTATTGCAGAATAGATCGAGTGTGGTGGTGGGTTTGGTTAGTTGGAGGAGTAAAGACAATGGGGGGTAGGGACACGCAGCCTGTCAGTCACGGTACCCCCCAATTAGAGCCAAAACTGACCTGATGGGGGCGAAACTTGTCGCCGACGATCTCAGCAGGAAGATCGCTCTTGTCTTTCAAAAAGTAGAACAAAACAAAGCTCCCGACTCGCTTCAATTCATCATCTCTGATGTCAGGGAACCGAGATTTGATTAATGAGGGGAGCAACGAAAAAAACTCGTCGCAATTATCTCCCAGAGACTTCACAGCTCGCCCTATAGGGCTTGGATCAACTGGCGATTGGCCGCTGCTCGCAGTCACGGCGGCATTCGTGAGATTGAATTGGTCGGCAAGGGATTTTGTTGGGTCGAGCTGCTGTGATGTCTTCTTTTTCTGTCTATTCTGTTCCCTAGGTTTACCAAAGCCGCCACTAGGTTTACCAAAGCCGCCACCAGCATACAGAGGAGGAGATCGACGCCGCCCAGAGCTCCCGAAAAAAAACTCTGGGGGGAAGGATTGAGACACAATACACAGCATCAGACCAAAAATGAAGTTCATTTCAGTGCGTTGAAGAAACTTTCCCCCGAATTGCTCTCTTTTTGGATGAGGGATGAGAGAATATCGAAATAATAGGGTCCCTAGAACGTATGCGAAAACCCGAGCCTAATATCATAAGCAAACTTTCATTCTCACAGCACTTTCTTTTAACATCACTATGCCACTTTTCTGCTCTCCTCACGACTACTTACTTTAATTTTACGTTCTTTCTTCATTCTGTATTTCGATCAATTCAATTTTTCATTTCGGTCATTCACCATCATTACCATCATTAGTGCCATAATTGTAACCTTTCACAAATTCTGCCATGCGATATATTCTATTGTAGTAGCCAGCCTGTGCGTGTCTCGGATTCCCATCGTGGTCGTGGATATCCTCTGAGACTTTCGTCAAAATGATGCAGTTAGCCCCGAACTCAATACTCTCTACCTGACTCTCCAAGTAAGGGTCGAAGAACTCCTTATTGACAACATCTGCGAAGCTCTTGAAAATCTCAACGATGTTGATGTTGTTCCCATCGATGACGTTGTTGTATAGAATCCCATCATTCCAAAAACTCGTCTCGATGTCTTCGATGACGTACTTCCCTCCGAACTTTAGCCCGGCATCAAAGAGGATGTTGAACGCCAGTAGCTGGTGCTCCGGTAGGTGACTGCCATCGTCTACAATAATGTCAAACTTTTGTGTCTCTGTGCCGATCATTCTCCTCAGCAAATCCTCTTGCCCAGCGTCGCCGCTGTAGACGTAAACACCACTCGCCAGTTCGCAGGGGAAACAGTCCGGGTGGAGTGTGATGTCAACGCCGACGATCTCTGCGGTAGGGAAATAACCGCACCACAAATTCATGCTCGAGCCGCGGGCGAGGCCAATCTCAAAGATTCGAAGATTAGGGCGGGCACGGTATTTTTCAAAGTGATGTTCATAGAACCGGTGGTAGCCATGGTGGGTGATTTTATCTGTGGTAGTCTCAATCCCTAGGTCTGCCATGGAGGGGAAGACAACCTCTGCAGCGATTTCCGTCACTTTTTGGTGGAAAGTGCCGCCAAAAGCACAGTCTCTGAAGGGAAGTTGACGGCTGGCATATGCGCAGCGTCGGTTCATGACGCTATTCACAACTGCCTCGACCTCGATACCGTCAAACATCCTGCCGTCGCAGTATCCCCGCGTCTCTTTCTCTGCCCTCGCTCGTTCCTCGTTCCTCCCCATCCCATCTTTTACTCTCATCATCATTTTCGATTTGCAATCCTCAATCTCCTCACGGAAACTGAAAAGACCTCTGCAAAAGTTCGAAAGCGACGCATCCACATCCTCGCCCTCGAAAAGCACGTACGTAAACCTTTCGCCCTGTTTTTCCACGCCGATATCGCCATTACGAGTGACATCTGCCCTCACAATGGGATAAGGATTTTGCACGACTACACTTTTGGGATGCCTTGGTGCATTCCTCGCCTGTTTCCTGCCCCTCCTCTTTACTTCTCTCAAGACCTCCCTCCGCGCGACATCGGCTGTCACATCACAGGCATCAATCAGCCAGCCTCCGTCCGTCCTCTCCTCCACTCTCCCGCTCTCCGCGTTGTAAATCCAAGATCCTAAACCCATTCCCCACCTATCCATGGCAACTTCGTTGGACATGGAGGACAGCGAGCTGCCGACAAACATTTCCGAGCGGGAACTGATGAACATATCCAACGCAGAGCGAACGATGTGCGTGATAGAGGAGAGGTCGACAAACTCAGACTTTCGAAAGATTCGAACATTTGGATCGTCATAGAAAGCTTGTAGCTCGCTAATGGCATCTTCATCTTCACCGACAGCTATGAAAAGATTTGTTTTGTTTTGAGTTCTTTCGTCTTTGATGTCTATGCCGTTCGCGACACTGTCCTTCTTGCCGGTGGTCCCCCAGAGAGAACGAATTCTCTCGTGGATTTCCTTCCCAGAGAACCAGTAATCAACCTTATCGTACAATCTCCTCTCCATCCTCTTTGAATGCTCCCTCCAATCCTTCTCGACTCTTGCATGAAGAGCAATAAACCCCCCGTCTCCGCCCATCCCCTCAACTATAGCCTCACCTATCCGTCGGATTTCCGAGGAGAACCGGAGCGAATTGCGAACCGAGGCAGACATAACAGGGAGATTCATGGTGTTCAGGGGAAAATGCGTCAACTGATCTATGGGACGGTCCAAAAGGATGTGACTAATCCCTTCACTCCCTGCGAATAAATTGCGATAGTATTCAATTGTTTCGAGGTTGCTGTGACGCAGCGTTACCATCTTGCCAACAATTTCGTCAACGACCTTGTCGGCAACCTCTTGAGCGCTTTCAGCACGTTCAACCATCTCATCGAAGGTTACCACGCAAACTTTTCCTTCCAACTTCATTTTCGTGAACTCGACGTCAAAGACGTCTCCAAAATCTACCACGCCTCCGCCCCCTTCCCCGCTACTAATCAAATCCCCAAAGAGATACGGGAGTACGAGAGTCCTCCCAACGTGGGCAGCGATTATTACAGCGTTGATAACGTCCACCCGCTGGTTGTTCAGACCATGAATTGGTGTGCGATACAGAAGATAGTCAGTGGGACAAATTGTAATCTCTGGAAATTGAGAAAGATCCATACGAGGATTGTTGCCGTTTTCTTCCTCCTCGCCGGATTTATCACTGCCGTCGTCAAAGTCATCAATGCCCAGCACTAAATTTCGCAGCGGTAGATGATGGGGGTAGACGGAGTACCAAGATCTAGTACTCTCACTAGCACCCTTTCTCGCCTCTATCATCACAACGTTGTCAACATCCACACCGCTTGGCAAGAAGGGAACAATCTCCCCAACCTGAAATGTCGTCTCAATTCTCCGCGATACCGCATCACCACTCCCCCCATCGACCAACTGCACCTCAAGTGTGTGCACCCCGTGTGGGAGGTCACTCATGAGTAATGTTTGGCCGGATGGGAGGACTTGAGGGAGGACGTCATTGAGCTTGTGAACTAAAACTGTGGAGGGAGGAATGACGGCATCGAGATATATCGAGGAACCTGAGGCGTACATTTTAGGGGGGGGGAGGGGGGAGATAATTACCGGCGAGTTGCTCTTATAGTTCCCCTCTCTGTTTTCCTCACCACTGTCTGAATCATCTGTGGAAAAGCCCTCGTCACCAGACACTGCCGAAGACAAGCATTTAATCTCAGATAGCGACTCTTTCCAGCACCACCACGCTTTAGCAAAATCTCTGCGGACACCGGGTGGGGGCGAAAATGGGCCACTTTTCACACCATTGGATGGACTATTGCCAGACAATTCATGTTGTTGATTTTGAGGGGTGAAGGTTCCCTTTGCAGAACTAATATGGGCAAAGACTGCTACATGGAGAATTAGTCGAGTGAAAGCGATGAACAAGTACATCAATCTACGGTTTTTCTCGAATCGTTGAGATCAAGGCATGGATATGAAATCATGTCAAGTGTCAAGTCAACTTTTTCCCCGAAAAATACCAGAATTTTGAGAAGAAGGCAAATTGACACATTGTTTTTAGAATGTCTTTAGCACACTCTACCAACCAGGGCTTACTGCCATTCTCTTTGGCTCGATTTACCACTTCATCGCCACTGGCCCTTTCCCATGCTTTCCCGCAGCTTGGTTATGCTTCGAAATCCCTCTTAAATTCCAAGTTGGTTAGATATGGCACTGCCATATTTATTTTCATGAAAGCTCGCGTGTTCCTACAGAACATCTTTTTTGGTCGTTCGCTGAAGGGCGAAGTCGCGGTGATCACGGGGGCAGGATCGGGGATTGGTAAGAAAATGGCTTTGGATCTTGCCCGGCAGGGGGTAAAATTAGCACTCTGGGACATTTCTGAAAGTGTGAATGAAACCGCCAGGGAAGTGACGGAGGCAGGAGGGACAGCTAAGGCGTACATAAACGACGTATCCGACAGGGGAAGTGTCTACGCAACGGCAAAATCAGTTTTGGAAGATTTTGGCAAGGTAGACATCCTTTTCAACAATGCAGGCATCGTGAGTGGAAAGGCCCTATTAGATGTCCCAGACGGACTCGCTGAAAAGACCCTTCAGGTGAATAGCATTTCTCATTTTTGGACCGTCAAGGCGTTTTTACCCCAAATGATTGAGAGAGACCACGGCAAGATTGTAACCATCGCAAGTGCCGCTGGATTAGTTGGAGTCGCCGGGCTTTGTGACTACTGCGCTAGCAAATACGCTGCGATCGGATTCAACGAAGCTCTCCGACTAGAACTGAGGAAGCAAAAGAAGTGGGGTGTCTCCACTACTCTCGTCTGTCCGTACTATATCAACACAGGTGAGAACGTTTGGGGGGGACGAATTGGGAGGAAGAGGAGGCTTGCTGGCACTGTTGAGCGCGTTGCTCTGAGACCTACGAGATCCAAAAACTATGGGTCGAATCCCGTGGGGGTCCCTGAAACCAACCAAACCAATTCCATTGATAAGGTAGAGGCCGGCGTACCCTCCTTCGCACTGACGGAACACGCCGGCGATAGCCTCGAAGACATGGCGCTCGAATCCACCGGACGCGGAGGGGGTGTGGAGGCCGTTGTTGGAGGCGAACTTGCCCAACATTTTCCTCTTTGTCGATTCCTCTGCAATTAATTAACACCACATCATTATTGGACACTGACAGGCATGTTCGACGGCGTAAAGACCCCCTTCCCATTCAACATCTTGCTGCCTGTTCTTGACCCAAACTATGTCTCCTCCATGGTGATTGCAGCTGTTAAGCGAAACCAAGAGGTAATCCGAATTCCCAGGCTCATGTATATCAGCGATCTCATGCACTTTGCCCTACCAGTGCGCGTCAAGGATTGGATTTTTGAGTTCATCGGGTTCAGCAATTCCATGGACGATTTTCACCAGACAAGAAATAATTGAAATGAATGTACTACACTGAATGCACTGTTTATTACGCCCTACTGTTTGCTTTTCGCTCACTCTTTTGTCCTTGCGAGCGTGACTGCCAAAAAAATTGCTACAAATCTTCAAGTCTCTTTTTAACATCGCGCAAAATTTATATTACAATTATAACTAATGCGGGGTCTCCAGCCGATCAGTTCAATTTTAATTTACAATACATTCTTTTCTCCTTCTCCTTCTCCCTCTCCCCTCTTCTTTCTCTTTCTCAATTTTGTTCAATTAAGGAACATGACAGAGACAAAAACCACCAGGAGGGTACAAAAGCCACTGGTTTGGGCGATGCCTGCGGCTGCAATGATTCCATTGTTTGAGGACTCGTCAATAATATTAAATTCCGCATTCTCCGCAGCCTCTGCGATGGCAGATTCATCAGGTGGTTCGTAGGGTTCAATTTCGACTTCCTCAAGCTTAGCAACTACATCAGAGGAGGCTAGGGTAGTATCTTCGGCGGCCTTCTCCTTCAGCATGGTAACGAAGGTATCGCTTGAGGACGCTTCGATGAACTTTTCACTACTTGCTTCAATGGTTTGGGTTACTTCCTCCAAGAAGTCGGTATCTTCTTCAGAGCATTCTCCTTCACAAACAGTCGTAATGACAATTACAAAGTCGACGTCAAGTCCCCCATCGTCCTGGAGGACTCTGAGCTTTCTGCCGACTGTTGGAACGGCAACACCACCAACATGTGTGACCCTAACTTCCTCTCCCATAATTTCTGCAAGAGAATCCTCCACAACACCTGCGAAGGCCTTGAAAACCTCAGGTTCTTCATCAGCACTGGGCGCCTCCATATTCTTTAGTGTAATTTTGGAAGGGACCTCGACAACAATTTCAGTCACCACTTCTTCCACCTCCTCAGTCTGGGCAGGACTGGGTGCATCAGTCTGGGCAGGGGTCTCCTCCTCAGTCTGGGCAGGACTGGGTGCATCAGTGTGCTCATAGCTGTCAACATAGCTGTCAACATAGCTGTCAACATAGCTCTCATCATAACTGTCAAGGTAACTTCCGTAAGATCCCCACATATCATCTTCTCCCTTATCCCCACCATCGCAGGCACAGCACATTTCACTGGCAGTAAAGTCGTTGGTGTCATACACTCCGCACCAATCTGGGTTTTTGTGATAGATATCACAACTGTCACCGTCAAAGTCTACGGCATCACCATCAGTGTCTACACAAAGGGGAACTTCAGGAACCCTGTAGAAGATATCCCTATAAGGCTCAGGGCTCATCGTAAATGCTTCGAGCGAAAAGACAACCTTGTTACTACCATAAAGACCTTCTGCAAACATGTTCAGAGAACTGACAAAGTTACTTGGCGTGTGAACTTCACCAAAGAGTCCCTCAGTGGGGTTGACAGAGCATTCTTCCTCGGGTTCAACCTTATCAGGTCCACCACACCCGCCAAATAAGCTCACGGCAGCTTTTGCAATTTCATTTTTGATCCAAGAAGGACAAGAACTAGCGCAACCTCCATCTCCAACCATCGCTCCTAATTCATCGCAATTACTAGGTTCACCAGTACAAGTAGAGTAGCATTCATGTTCGGGCATGTCGGGGAACTCATCTTCTTCCTCACCATCTTCTTCCTCACCATCTTCTTCCTCACCATCTTCTTCCTCACCATCTTCTTCCTCATCATCTTCTTCCTCACCATCTTCTTCGCCGTAAGCGCAACGTGCACTAATGCTCATTGCAGAATCACCAGAAATACCATTGACGATATTGACCGCAGCATCAGCGGCATCGACGCAACTGTCAGAGCATACGAGGCCTGGATTTACATATGATGCAAGAGCATCTTCAAAGGTCATCCCTGAGATGTAAGCATTTGCAATTGTGTTCAGGTTCTGACAGCAACTTGGTAGAGCGTTAGCAGTTGCATAAGCACCAATCAGCATACACATCTCGGGAACTTGGTTGCAACTCTCACAGCACAAAGAAGCAATCGTAGGGCTTTCAGCACAGGTATCAGGAGTGACATTACTACACATATCGTGAGAGTCGATGCAAACATCCTCCTCAAGCCCATGACAAGTCAAACAGCAATAGTCGTTGAGTGTTCCGGAGATGCCCGGTGCCATATTTTGCGCCAACGCGCTGGAACTTAAATCAGTTTCACAAGTGATGCCATAGTCCTGCAAAAGGACAACATACATACAATCGCCAACGCCATCCTCTCCTAAGGCAGAGGCAGCTTCGGGCCAGAGGGAAGGATCCATGTTGGCTGTGCAAGCTCCACTGTCACTGCCATCACCATCCTCCTCGCCACCGCCATCACCGCCATCTTCTTCCTCATCTCCGGTTTCTTCAGTCTCTTCCCCCGTTTCTTCTTCATCACCACCTCCACCTCCAACCTCGACCCGGAACTCAGCGCAAGCAGTCTCAAAGGGCTCAATGATGCCAGTGATGCCCATTACAGATCCTGCTCCCTCCAGTACCAACAAGGTGGTCTCAAAACAGGGAGTGGCACAAATATCTGCTTGTGCCAGGCCAGCAGAGGCAGCAGGTCGGTCAGGACTGGTGACAACAGCAACAGCTCCAGCATTGATCATACTACAGCAATTCGTCCCGATGGTACCAACAGCATTGCCCATGACGCTGCATTCACCCAACACATCATCGCCCCAGTCAACAGCAGGAGCATCTTCTAGCCTTCTAGTCTCCTCCTCATCATCGCCAAGAAGTCTAACCTGATGAGGACCCGGGAATACCGGCTCCGATCCTCTCTTGAAATGGACATCTAAATCATCAATATCTACATCTAGCTCAGCTGCGATTGCTTCTGCAAAAGCATCAATCATATCCCAGCCATCAGAAAATTCAATCTCAGCGGCGGTATCGATAGTCATTGTCATCTCGAATTTATAATCCATGACCCATTTCTCGTCGATATCATACCCATCTTTGAGTGCCAAATCAGTTATAATGTCCCCTTCTGAGAAGCATTTATCAGCAAAAGCCATCTTGAAGCTGTTTGGTCCATAATCGTAGTTGTCTCCCAGGAACTTATTCTGGTAATCCATCCAATTCACTGCCTCCCAAGCCGCATTCGCGCAGCTCGAACTACAATCAGGGAAGTCAGGTAATGATTCATCCCCGTTCGCCATCGCGATAAGCTGATCACAGCATTCTTTGCCTACCTCAGTAGACAATTCTCGGACGCCAAAAAAAACGGTATCAAAGACACAAACTTCCGGTCCGCAGTCACCACCGTCATATCCGTGCGACTTACAGTTGAAAGCATCGTTACACACATTATTATCCGCAAAGTAATCGACCACTTCTGCACAATTTTCAGTTTCAGTGGTCACGCAGTCGGCGCTAGACCAGTAAGTTCCAGTGCAGTCCTCCATTGCCCCAGCATCGAACCAGGGTTCAATGTGGAAGATAGGGCTGTAGCCAGCAAGTTGACATTCATCAGCAAAATCATCCGATAAACCAGTCAAACCACCAACCGTCTCAGCAAACAACATGGCCCCCGCAGCAACGTTCCCACAAGGCCCATTACAAAATTCCTCAGTAGCTAACGGGGAGAGGTTACCACCTGAGGCAACGTATGCTGCAGCAGTATTGACATTTTCGCAGCAGCTCGTTGAAGCAAGGCCAAGGTCGGCAAACCCCATAAGGTTACACATATGTAAATCATCATCTGGAATGTCGCAGTCGCCCCCATCGAAGTAAAACTCCGCGCAGGAGACATCCACGCCCCAAGTCCCGTCATCACAGTATCCATCCACCAACTCTTGGCGGAATTCATGACAATCTCCACCGCACGGGATGCAATCACCCGAGCAATCGACAAAACCTCCAAGCTCCTCGCAAGTGGGCGCGGGAGAAGGTGCACCAGTTTCCGTTACCTCCGGAAAGAGATCTTCACACGAACTAAAAAAATCTGCCGCAGCTTCATCGGAAACTACTCCCATAGCTGCACCTCCAGCAATAGCAGTTGCATACGCAGCATTGCAGGACGTGCTGGGTGCGCAACTATTTGTGTTTGCAATCGCGCCCCCGCTGACGAATCCCGTCATGAGGCCAGTGGCGTCATTGTTTATATTAAAGCAGCACTCCTTACTTGTAGAGCCAATAGTAAGACCCATGAGCTCGCAGTCAAATGTAAGGTGGTCACACTCTCCGTTGTCGTAGTCGAACTGAGCGCAGTTCAGGTTGTTTCCGAAGCCAGTGTCGCAACTTCCGACGGTGTCCGCTAGCACTTCCATGTAAATTTGGTTTCCGTCACAGTCAGCAAGTCCATCCATGTAGTTTTCACTAACACAGGTCCCAACGAAATCAACGGTTGCACCTACAAGGCTAAGCATGCTTTCTGCACCCGCCAAGGCAACAAGAGTGGCATCGAAACAAGAACCGCTGCACATTAATTCGCTGGCGAAGGTACTCGCGGAAACCCCTGCGATCAACAACCCTCCGGCTCTGTTGAGTTCAGAGCAGCATTCCTCTGTCGTACTTCCAGCAGAAATCACCCCAAGCACATTACAAGGCGACTCAACAGCAGGACCCTCCACGTAGCCACCACTGACACAAGCTTCTTCAAAAGCCGGGGCAGCAGCGATTAACCCAAGCGCCGTTCCAGCAAACTCCAAAGAGAAGAGTGTTCCATCATAGCAGCTACCAGCACACATGGCTTCGTCAGCGAAGGTCTCCGCGCCAACGCCAGCCATAAGTTGCGGCGCTTTTGCATTGAGGGCAGCGCAGCAAGTTGCTCCAGTTGCAAAGCCTTGAATAACCCCAAGAACAACGCAAGGGACATCGGGTTCCTCTTCTACCTCCTCTTCCTCTTCCTCTTCCTCTTCCTCTTCCTCCTCGGTCATACTGTAGGAGTAGGAGGTACTGTAACTGTAACTGTAAGAGTACGAGTATGATGACACTTCCTCATCCGCCTCCTCCTCATCTTCTGACATGGGGAACTGACTGGCACAGGCATCTACAAAAGGTGAAGTTATTCCTGTAATACCCAGGAAACTGCCAGCTCCATTAAGGACCGCGACCGTGGTGTCGTGACATGAAGCATCACACATGGTCGCAGAAGCAAGGTTTCCCGCAGCAGTAGGCTTGTCAGGGGCTGTAATGACCACCATAGCACCAGCATTAATGGCATCGCAGCAAGTTTCTGGGAGGCTGCCGAGGGCATTGCCCAATACACTGCATTCAACCATCACCGGAGCAGGAGCGGGAGTGGGTGCAGCAGGTGCAGCACGATATCCCTCATCAATGCACCCATCAGCAAATGGCTCAACGATTCCTGTGATGCCCATGACTGAACCAGCCCCATTGAGGACAGTCAATGTAATATCGTAACAAGGATCACCACACAAAACAGTGGAGGGCAGGTTACCGGCAGCGACCGGCTTGCTGATTGCTGTAACAACAGAAAGAGCACCCGCATTAATTTCACTGCAGCAGTTCGTCGCGATTACACCAACAGCGTTACCGAAGACACTGCAATCAGTCGTATCAGTAGAAGGGGTGGGTGCAGATGGCGTGGGTGCAGATGGCGTGGGTGCGGATGGCGTGGGTGCAGATGGCGTGGGTGCAGGCGTGGGAGACACGGGAGTCGGAGCCGGGGCCGACCTCCAACCTCCAGCGACACAAGCATTTAACCATGCAGATGTGGAACCAGCAAGAACAACTCCAGCGCTTTCTCCAAATTGCAAGGATTCTTCGAAGGCATCACCACAATCATTAGAGCAATAACCTTCATTTGCAAAAGAAGTAGATGAAGCACCGCCAGCAATACTACCGGCTGCGGAATTGATACTTGTGCAGCAGCTGTCTGTCACTTTAACTCCTGGAGTAAATGCACTCAAAACAAGACAATCTGACACAGACGCTTCAGTTGGAGACATTGTGGGAGCAGCAGTCATCCAGCCTCCATTAGTACACCCAACATCAAATGCATCCTTGCTTCCAACAGCAAGCACACCTGCAGCCTCGCCAGTAGTCAAGGCCTCAGCAGCTGCTGTGTAGCAAGATCCGAGACACAACGTGGAAGAGGCAGAGTCAGCAGCATCAGCTCCTCCAGCAACGGCAGCTCCGGCAGCATTGATGGCAGAGCAGCACGATCCAATGACCTCAGCAGACGTGTCGAAAGCCGAAAGGACATTACAAGTTCCTGCAAAGTGATCTGCTGCGACACAGGCATCATCAAATGCATCCTTAGTTCCAGCAGCCAGCACACCGGCACCCTCGCCAGTAGTCAAGGCCTCAGCAACTGTAGTGTAGCACCCATCTGCGGCGCCGCAAGTCTCAGCATCAGCATAGGCTCCGACGCTCCCACCACCAGCGACAGCAGCCCCAGCGGCGTTTATCTTGGAGCAACAAGTATCAGAAGTTGTAGATATGGTGTCAAAAGCTGACATTACATTACAGGCACTGGTTTGGGCCGTTACTGTTGAGATTCCGTTCATCAGCAGTGATAGAATGGCGACATTCTGAGGTCATATATACAGGGACTGTTAGATTTTCTTAGGATGCTATATGGGGGCCAGAAAGTGCCCCAGAGAAAAAAAAAATCTTGTACTTACCTTCATCTTCGCCACAAAGTTACAAAGACCACCTCAGCAGAAGATTGTAAAATATCTGCGCGCAAGTAAAGAGAGAAAGAAGAGGGGACAAGAAAGTTAGTTAGAGCATGGTTAGATATCACTGCTTGCCATCCCCTTAGACAGTCAACACCGGTGAGTAACAACTATCCAATGTCACAATAAAAAATAAACTTGACAAAGATCTTTTCGACTGCGCGGCACTTACAAGTAAGGGGTTGAGGGTCACGCAAGCAATTTACGCCGAAGAGGCAAATTGATGCAATTGTCAAAATTTTCCACCTAGCCTCTCCAAAGTTTCGGGGCAGTTTCAGTTTCAGTTTCAGTTTCAGCCAGCGCCAGAGCGAGGCAGAAAAAAAGAGACCAAGAGATTAAAGACTTCATAATTTTTTTCGAAATGGATGATTCTATTCTATCCCCCCTTGGGAGAGACAAAAAAAGAGGGAACTACGATTTGGATTTGGATAGGTGACCAGTTCACCAAAAAAGTGATATGTTGTAATGGATGTTTTCATCTTTTGCGGCATTCATTGCAATGGTGGCTTCAGTAGGAGAGGCTTTATATGACGCGCAGCCAAACCCTGGAACTAGGGATCGGAATAACTTAACTAGACATAATGGGGTCAAATCTAAAGATGCAAACTCTCCGCTACAATAAACAGGTTTAAAAATACCTTCCACAGCTACACTCTCCATTTACCCACCTCTCTCAGCCATTCCAGGAAGTAGCACTTTTCATCCATTAAAACTGCATACAAACCAGCATCCATGCTGTTCTGATCGTCTTCGTTGAATCTGGGGAGAACTCTGGATCTTTTAATACTCCAACCCTCAGACTGGTGAATAAGGTAAGAGAGCCAGATGTCTTCCATTTTTTGAATTGATTCATTCATTTCAAAAAGCGCGTATGTGCGGAAGAAGGCAGCGTCAATCAGGGATCCACCTGTACCACCATAGTGAAACGTGGAGACAGAATCCTTCATGGTTGTTCTGTGTCGGTCTTCTTGAGCCGTCTCGCTGTGCCAGTAGTCTTTACCCTTTATAAAATTCCTCCCATACCAGGCGACATACCGCCTAGGTTCCCTCTCTTCCCACAATCTCTCGATGTAGTTGTTAGGAAGAAGTTCATCATCATCAACCATAATGACATAATCAAGCGGGTCTGTTTCGAGGAGCTTTCTTGCAAGTAGGAAGCGGCCACTGCCATAGAGATTTGAAGCAGAGTCATAGACCTCTAACGCACCTACGTGTTCGACATGCCCATGATCTCTCTCAAGAATTTCAATTGTGCTCTCGATGGCCTTTTGCATTTCGACAGAGTCGGCGTTATTATTCCAAACATGCAGCTTGATTCGGTCAGCATAAGTCTGTTCCGTTAGCAAACTAACCACATTTCTACTCAGAGACTGTGGTCTACCCCACACACACATGATTACATGAATTGTTTCTGTCAGGAGAGGACTCTTACTCATTCCGTGCAAGTGCATAAGCTGAGTGGTTCAATATTTGAGGTGAAAGCACGGATGCAGAGTAAGCACAAAATCCTTAACAACACACCTGCTGCTTTACATACACAGGACATTGACTCACCTGCATTTCCTTCTCCTTCTTACTGATAATCTTATACGTGTTCTTTTCCGTTGATCGGTAGTAATAAATCTTATCGGCAATGTATGCAACGCGTTTTGGACCGGACACCTCAAACATGCGAAGTAGAAAACCGCGTTCAGAGCATTTAGTCAGGAACGTGCCATCAGGTTTATGGAAATCTTCGACGCTGTACACGTGAGCGAGCAGATGATGTGTAAGCTGAAAAATGGATTGAGGTGGAGTAAATTTTGCAGCACGGTGTCTCTAACGTCACTGACCTCACGTAATCTAAAAGAAAAACTTTGAACGACCTTGGATGACCATACACCCACTCTGTCTGCCTCCACTCAACATCTTCACTGTATAGCCTAGGGTCAAGATCGGTAACCTGCTCTGACCATTTACCAACGAAGCTACCATAGGTCATCCAAGCTTTTTCCTCTGCGTACTTTCTTTCGATTATATTTAAGGCTTGGTCTGTCAGCAGGTAGTCATCTCCATCAAGTACAACTATAACGTCATTGGGACTTGTATTTGGCGACTTTTGGACAGCCTGAAAGGCATAAAATTTGCCAGCTGCAGGGCCTTCTGATATTCCTGATGACGACGACATGATCGTTACTCGAGAATCTGTCGAGTAATGGGCAAAGAGCATGGAGACCGATTGATCCGTTGACCCATCGTTATAGACCCATACATGGCACTTATGCCTTCGCGAAGAGTTTTTTTGTTGGTATTTTTTTTTGGGAAGGTGGAAAAAAGAGACATCGGAAGAATTATTTATTGTCTGCGAAATTGACAACAAAAAGTATCGCTCACCTCGTATAATCCTGCATTAATACACTCTTGACGGCTTCAATAACCATTCCTCCACCGTCCCGATAAGGGATAACAATATGGTAAAAGGTCCCTGTATCCAACATTTTCTCAGGAAAGGGGAATTTATTTGCAGTGTAGAGGTTAGAAGAAGCAGCAAGTTGGTAGAAAGACGAATCTGGATCATTGTACTTTTTTTTTTCCATCGAATGGAGGCTACTCTTGAACTTCGTTTTACCTTTAGGTGCTACACGACTGGCTTTGAAATTAGATGGGAGGGTTGGGGAGGGTTTCAATGCATTCGAGGAAGTCGGGGTCTCACTAATCATTTCCGCGACATCATTTCTTCTGTTGTCCGTTTCATCGATTCTGTCTATGCTACCTTCATATTTTCCGTCGTGCTCTTTCATATCACTGCCATTCTCTCTTTCATATCTGCCTGTCTCTCTCTTCCACCCTCGGCTACTGTCTCCCCTCACCTCAACACCACCCCTAACTCCAGTCATCTTCAAATCATTATTCGGTAAATCAGTTACAGACTTCGAATAAGACGACACAGCGAGGAATTCAAAGAAGAAGAAGAAGGCACAGAATAGGGTAAGGATAGTTTTTATCTGGGATAGGCGGACATTGTAGAAATTCATTTGAGGAGGGGAAAGACAAAGTCAGTCAATGGGGCGAAGAAGGAAGAATGGATGAGTGCAACCCCCGACAAAATGGTATGTCTCTGTGTCTCACGAAGTCTAAAAATATTTATGAGTGGTATTTATTTCAGTCTTTCAGGTAAGAGAGGGAAAATAGAGTAAGTGATTTGAAGGGTGTCAAACCTTGATCCTAGCGAAGAAACACAACCAGTGGTATTCTTGATATTTCAGAAGGGGCGGCGAAATAATTCAATTAAAATAAGTCAAGTTAATTCTTTTTTGAAGATTGTTGGAACCGAGTTATTCCAGCAGGTTGGAAATCTCCCGATGACTCCAGTTATACTATAGTTATATACTGACCTCAAGACCTGGCATGTCGACAACAATGTGACTGACTTCGATGATGACGTGGTACTATTACCTGACGTTATTTCTTGGTGACCTGAGGAGCGAAGAGCAGCTCATTTACCTGAAGTTGCAGCTCAGGCAATTGACCGCTGACATTAAAGACCAGGAAGTTACCATCATCTCGACCGTGAATGTCTATGGTGTGGACAAAGTTTACAAAGTAGGCACAATGCGAATTATGCATTTAGCCCTGAAAAAGCCGAGATCAACAAATCAAATTCAACAAAACAAGTCTGCATAACCGGTTTTACAACTAATTTCATGTCATCCAAGCGTTAATCTCTAGAGGGAATATCCTCTGTGTTGCTCCCCATCTCTGCACACCTCTCCCCCAGTCAGCTTGATCTCTTCCCTATTTTCTCCAACTTGTGTAGCCTCGCCACACCTGATCTCTGGGCAGACCTTCTTAAATATCTCCACCCAGTCGTTGAGACTTGTGTATCCGTCAGGGTAACTGCTGCTTTCAGCCTTAGGTCTGTCGCATTCACTAAATTGCCACTTTCTTGTACTTGTGACGAGATTCAAGGCAACGACAATTTCGTTGTCACTACTGTTGCAGCCGCGATTTGTTTCCACATTAAGCTCACTAACCTGGGCGAGGTCGAGGCAGCCTTTGTGGGTTTCCTCGCCTAGGTCGATCATACGCTGAGCCATTTCCTTGCTCCCGTAGTAGTACAGCATTGTCTTGTTAGATTCTATTTTACCAGCAGTTTCGCTCCCAGTTTCGCCATTTTTAACAAACACGCAAAAGTATCTCAGCCTCCACCCTGAGTTGAAGTCTCCCCTCTTCTTCATCCAACCCTCGGCAGCAGGGGGAGGTAGCTCGATGGGAGTCTTGTCAGCATCCCTTCCATCACCTTCCTCCTCTCTCTTTTGCCTCATGGCCCTATGAACTGGATTTCTGTCGAGATTCGTCTGCAAAATCTTCACCCACGCCTCACGTTCGATCTCGGTTTCAGCCCGCAAAACATATTCCTTCCTGTCGCCCACCTCCATACTTCCATTGTCGAGGTTCTTGGCGCTCTTAATTTTGGTGCCATCAGCGCTTGTCAGCAAGATATCACAACTTTTATACCCTCTTCCAACTCTTACATTATCGAGGGGAATGATGCAGCGTGGATTTTCATCTGAAGGATTAGTAAAGTAATAGAGGCAAGAATCAGCGAGGACAAACCAGTGCTTCTTCCACGAGTGAACCTTTCCATCACGTTTCTTCTGCAAATAGCCCGCCTTATGAGGTGCGATGAATGTCACAACGTCTGATTCCCACATATCTGCCTCTTTCATGATAATTTCGTCTCTTTTTATGTTTTCGAAAATTTCCTCCAGCAGAGCCCTGGGTGGATCGTTCCCGTCGTCGATTCCGCGATTGTTCCTCACGAATTCTTCCAAGGTCATTTTTTTGTGTTCTGGAATGGAAGAGGAGTGCAGGTCTGTGTTGAGCATTATTATGCTAAAGGAGAGAATGTAGATACAGTCGGTGCTGCTGTATTTGTTAGGGTTGCAAGTGGCGAATCGGGTCGCAAAGGCTTCCAGTATGCGGTCAATAACCTGGGCTTCGCCTGGAAGACGGAACGTCTTCAGAAGCTGCCGAAGTCCGCCGTCGATAGAAAGGTCCGTAAAATCATGATACCCTAGAAAACATCTCAATGCTTCTTTCTCGTACTCGCCAGCCCCACCCAGAAATTCACCAATTTTCTTCTTGCTCAACTTCTCAATCCATTCATAGAGCCAACCGCTAAAATCTTCAGGAGAGCACAAATTGGTCATATTGGCGTGCTCTCTAAGGTACTCAATAGCTAGTTTCGGCTTGGTGTTGAACTTAAGAACCGCATCCTTGCGAGCTTTAGTGGTTTTCAGAATGATAGACTTACGACGGATCTCCCTAGCCATTTCATCTCCGCAAGAAGGACGGCGCTTTCTCTGTTTGTTATGTTGGTGTTTACGCCTTCTCGGCGAGTCAGGTTCAGGTTGAGCACCTTCGTTATCACTGTTGCTCTCATTGCCCTCGTCATCAGAGAAGCTTGAGCTGCCTCTGAAGAGAAAGTTTACAGCGCACTGTATGGAGCGAAGGATCTGATCCCAGAAGCTCTCATCATCACCAACCCTAACAGTCTCATCAGGAACGGGATTAGACTGACCACTCTTGTTCTTGTTGTAGCTTGGGGAATAGGGGCTGGAGTTGGAGGTTGAGGGAGGCTCTGAAGAAGGAGGGATTGAATCATAGCTTTCTTTATTCTGCCTGAGCATCTTAATTCGCCACTTCTACTCGTGGTCAATTCAATCGAGAGATAGGGCACGAAACCTTCGCAAAGGGCTTGCAATGGACCGGAGAAGGCTCCCAGGGCAATAATTACAGAGGTAGGGAGGAAAGCTGGGAAGGCTTTGCCACTAATTTTTGAGGTGACACAGACGAGCACTCATGTTGTGGTGGATTATACTCCGCTCTCCAGTTATTTCACGCAGGGGTGACAATTTTACTTCTTTGGCAAAGGGAAAGTTTTTTGGATCCAAAAAAAAACGAGATGAAGAACGTCACAAACTCATGTTCTGTTCCCCTCTTGGAGATCAGAAAAATAGTCAGGGTCATTTGTTTACCGTCTCCAAGACTGAAGAGGAAGCCAGACTGGATAAAAGACTGAAAAGAAAGCTGAGACAGATTTCAATAATGTACTTAAAAACTCTACCATTTTTTTAACATTTTTTCTCCTAAAGGAATAAACAC
>ENA-OWPI01002145-OWPI01002145.1-marine-metagenome-genome-assembly--contig:-NODE-2145-length-19218-cov-9.103286_pt1 | contig 19218 bp, 16 predicted proteins | sample MGYA00238138_ERZ651775 | MGnify/ENA primary metagenome ERZ651775 (study PRJEB26906, sample SAMN06265043) | marine metagenome | isolation source: Helgoland LTER site | place: Germany:Helgoland, sampling...
AACCGTCCAACTTCCAACAACTAATGCGAGTGTAAATACTAACTTTTTCATGATTAGAAGTTGTTTAAGATGGTTACAGCCGATTTCACACGTATCTCATTGTTGTGCGTCAACACAAAATAATACGTTCCGTCCTCGAGCGCAGAACCACCATCGGTTGTTCCGCCCCACGCGTTATTGTATACCTCCTGATTGAACACGGGTGTACCCCAGCGCGTATATACCGTAAATTCACAATCGTCTCCGGCAGTGATGCCGCTAAGATCGAGTACATCATTACGTCCATCGCCATTTGGCGTAATGACGTTTTGAATGTTTCCATAAGTTGCAGCATAAATCACTGCTGAATCTTGTTCTTTTACAAAAACCTGAACGCTTGCTGTATCCGTACAGCCGTTCAAATCTTCTACTTGAATGAAGAATGTTGTCGTATCTGCTGTCGGCAATGCAAAGGTGATTACACCGTGTTGATTGCTAAACGTAGCTGGCGCATCTGCAAACCAGTAGTACGACGTACCACCTGAGGAAGACAAGGTAGTTGCAGCTCCTGGTGAAATAATCTGTGGAGATGCAGTAGCTGTAGCGATTAGATTATAATTGTACACATCTAAAGTATCTACTGTTTTACACTGATTGATGCCTGAGGCTTCGATGATGTACTGACCCGGTTGACTGATGAAGTTTTGCTTACCTACAAAAAGGCCTCCGTTCCAAGCGAATGTCAACGCATTACTTTGAAGACTTACAAGCACACTATCGTACACACATATTCCAAGTGAATCACCCGGTAGGATGGTCAACGTGGGGAAATTCACAAAGTCTACAGTTGTCTCGTTCGTGATAAACGAACACGTTTCGTTGATAATACTTAACCTGTAATCTGCGGTATCGGCAACAATCGAAGTATCGACTTTTAGCCAAGGCAAAGTATCGTTTGCAAGATTGAGCCAGTTCCCAGAACCAGAAGGATATGCCACTTGCCATTGGTATTCCCAACTGCTGTTAAGAACGGTATCTTGTGCGACAAGCATCACAGAATCCGTCAAACAAAGGGTAGTCGTTGGTAAACTTTGGTACGACCACATTGCAACATCTACAACAGTAGCCGGCACCGTATCAACTATAACCGTAAATACTTCTGACGTATCTACACAACCGCCAGGGATTGACGTAACCTCTAGATACCACGTACCGGTAGTATCGACATCAATGGTATTTAAGGTATCGTTAGGCAATGCATACATCACGGGCTGACCGAAAATATTGGTACTGTCGTCTTTCAACCAACGGTATTTGTAGTCGGTGATTCCCGGCGAAGGAAAGGCAAAGTACTCTAAGGTAGCAACCGTCCCATAACACATGCGAATGGAGTCCATCCCAACATAGTTAACACCTGACCCACTCTGTGCGTAGACGTCTGTGGGTGGTGTGTACGAATTGACAATGGTATCATTTGACGTTGCATCACAAAGATTCGAGCTTACCTCGAGTGCATAAGTGCCGCTAGCAATGACGAAGAGTGTATCATTGATTTCTCCAGCCATGGGGCCGCCACCTATTAACCATTGGTACGTGTACGACTGACCGGCAGGAGGCTGATTTGCAACCAATAGTGCGGTATCTCCTTCACAAAAAGTGATTTCGCCTGCCTTATCAAACCAATTAAATGCCGTAATCGCAGTTTCCGGATTTGCCCCAATGATCACGTTACTGATGGTATCGCTGATAACCACTGGGTTGGAGCTGATCATTCTAAATTTATAGACCCCTTGGGTAGTATTGTCTGGAACGAGCACATCTATTTCATTGCCGCTACTAACGCCGTAGGCAAGAAGGGCATTGATGCTGACGAAGTTTCCAGCGAAGTTTCCGCTGGCATCACTCATTTCCACCGAAAAGGTATTGCCTATATTAAATGGAGAGGTGATGTTGAATCCGAAGACGATGGTATCGCCCTGGCAGGCCTGCAAACTTAGGGACTCGTTTGAGGTAGACTGCGCTTGAGCAGACCACGCGAATCCCATTAATGCCAATGAGAGTACTAGTTTTCTCATATCACGATTTGGGTTAATTAATGTAAGCACAACAATTATTGTACTTAGCTTGTTGCTAATTTCGCACTTCAAAAGCAATAACCGTGCTACGTTTACTCAATTAAACCGATATTCTATCAACAATCTTGCTGTTATGACATCTATTCAACTCGAAAACATTAAAACGGAGCTACTAAAAAATGTGGATTTGCGCGGTGATGCCTTGCAAAAACGGACTGTAGAAGTGCTTGACCAACAAGTGCCTTATTATAACTGGACGGGGTTTTATTGGATGAATGACGTTAAAAGTCAATTGGAATTAGGAGCCTATGTCGGCGCAGCAACGGACCACACCAGCATCCCCTACGGACGGGGCATCTGCGGTCAAGTGGCGCTCTCAGGAGCAACCTTTGAAGTTCCTGATGTACATGCTCAAGATAATTACCTGGCCTGCAGTTTGGAAACCAAAAGCGAGATTGTCGTCCCTATTTACGCAGATGAAAAATTGGTCGGCCAGATCGATATCGACTCACACGAATTGGACCCGTTTACAACGGAAGACCATGAACTTTTAGAATGGGTGGCACAATTCATTGCCGACCGCTTGTAACCTACTAGGCATTCATTCGAATGGCATCGACGGGGTTTAAGCGGGCAGCCATCCATGCTGGAACAAAGCCGGAAACCAATCCAATCAAAGCACTTAGGCCAATTCCCACAAAAACATTCGACACACTCAAAGCGATCTCAAAATCAAACGCTTTGGTCGCTGCATACGCACCCAATGCCACAAGCAAAAGGCCCATAACTCCCCCGATCAAACAGAGTACAACGCTTTCTGTTAAAAATTGAAAAAGGACCATGAAATTCTTCGCGCCAAGCGCTTTTTGAATGCCAATCTCATTCGTGCGTTCTCGCACACTGACAAACATGATATTCGCAATACCAAAACCACCAACCAGTATAGAAAATCCTCCGATGACTGTGCCAACTATACCCAACACTCCAAAAAGGGAATCCAACTGGTTTTTAATGAGCGACGGATCATTCAATGCAAAGTCATCATCAGCTCCAGGACGCAGTCGACGTAAAGAGCGCATTATCCCAGTGAGCTCATCTTTTAATTGGTCCAAAGGCACACCTGGCTTCGCGCTTACCATAATCAGGTTTTGATCGTTTCGATCGGTATTGACCACAGTGCGAACGAACGTAAAGGGCACCAATACTTGGCGATCGTAGCTTTGACCAACTAGGCTCTGGCCAACTTTTTCAAACACTCCTATTATGGTCAATTTTTGACCTTCAATGGTGATGCGTTCCCCTACACAGCTCTCGCGATTAAGGAAAAGCCCTTCAGCGATATCTGCTCCAATAATGCAGTATGGCCGACCGGCACTCATCTCTAACTCTGTAAAATAACGGCCTTGAGCAAGCTCAAAATCCCATATTTGAGCGTACTCAAACGTTGTTCCTAATACTTCGATGCCACTCGTACTGTTGCTTTCAAATTTTGCAGTAGCCCCATTTAAAGAACTTCCAAAAGCGATATTTTCAGAATATTGACTGCGTTTACGTAGCAGTTCCGATTCATTTTTCAGAGGCACTGGGCGATTTAGGTATTTCCACCAAGCGTACTCACCTCCCCCTCCCCAGGGCCATTTCTGTATATACACGACGTTATCGCCTAATTGGCTTACGCTGTCTCGAATGTTCTTTTCTAAGGAATCTACTATCGAATAAACAAGGATGATTGCGAAGATCCCAATGGTAATACCCAATAGGGACAATAACGTACGTAACTTATTCGCTGCCAGAGAAATAACAGCAAACAGGACGCTTTCTCGAATAAGTCTTAATAATAGTAGCAATGCGGTCAGGATTTCCTTCAAAATTAGCAGAATAAAAAGACAATCCCACGGCTCGAAAACATTACTTTTGTTTATTCCATCATTTTTCAAACACACACACGTTGATGCGCATACAAAACGCCTTAATTTCTGTATTTCACAAAGATGGCTTAGGCCCTATTGTTGACGCCCTAAAAGAGATGGGTACTACCATCTATTCTACTGGGGGAACTCAAGCATTTATCGAAGATCGCGGCATTGCCGTAGAACGCGTTGAAGATTTGACTTCATACCCTTCCATCTTAGGTGGTCGTGTAAAAACCTTACACCCGAAAGTTTTTGGCGGAATTCTAGCGCGAAGAGCACACGATGGTGATAGGGCGCAGATGAGTGAATTTGATATTCCATATTTCGACTTGGTGATTGTTGACCTCTACCCTTTTGAAGCGACTGTCGCGTCAGGAGCACCGGAACAAGACATCATCGAGAAAATAGACATCGGGGGGATTTCGTTGATCCGTGCAGCTGCGAAAAACTTCAACGATTGCTGGATCATTTCAAATATGGAGCAATACGGAGATGCTTTAGCTGTTTTACAAAGCGAAGCTGGTGCAACACTGGAGATTCGTCGCCGCTATGCATTAGAAGCATTCGATGAAAGCAGCCATTACGACACCGCCATTCACCGCTATTTTGCAGGTGATCGCCTAGATCTAAAAATGAGCAACCGGAAAAAGCAAACCTTGCGTTACGGGGAAAATCCGCACCAAGAAGCCGCATTTTTCGGTAACCTAGAAGATGCACTCGAACAGATTCATGGGAAAGCATTGAGCTACAATAACCTTTTGGATATTGATGCCACGGTCAATCTGATCAGAGAGTTTGAAGAGACTACAATCGCAATTATTAAACATAATAACGCATGTGGTCTAGCTACACGTCCCGAGTTAGCTCTAGCATGGGATGATGCTCTAGCTGGTGACCCCGTGAGCGCTTTTGGCGGCGTCATTGCAGCGAATAGACCCGTCGATAAGGCAACAGCAGAGAAAATGAATACTTTGTTTTTCGAAGTACTCATTGCACCAGCCTACGATAACGATGCTTTGGAGGTCTTAAGGTCAAAGAAAAATCGAGTATTACTGATTTTGAAAGATTACGAGGTACCGGCATTCAACGTCCGTACAGTGTTAAATGGAACACTCGTTCAAGCTAAAGATGCATTGACGGAAGCTGAGACAGATATGGGGACCGTTACAAAATTGGCCCCAACTGATAAGCAAATCGCTGATATGATTTTCGCAGCTAAAGTCTGTAAGCATACGAAAAGCAATACCATAGTTTTTGCCAAAGACGGACAACTGCTTGCGAGCGGTACGGGTCAAACCTCACGTGTCGACGCTTTGAATCAAGCTGTTGAAAAGGCAGGACGCTTTGGATTTAACCTTAATGGTGCTGCCATGGCATCTGATGCATTCTTTCCATTTCCGGATTGTGTAGAGATTGCAGATAACGCTGGAATAACCTGTGTTATTCAGCCTGGGGGTTCCATTCGTGACAAAGAAAGTATTGCCTATTGCGATGAAAACGGAATGGCTATGGTTACCACCGGAATTCGTCACTTCAAACACTAATTTTTATTACCTTCAACATATGGGTTGGTTTAGTTTCATGACAGAAGATATAGCGATTGACTTGGGTACAGCCAATACGCTTATTACTTATCAAGACAAGGTGGTCGTTGACTCCCCGTCTATCGTTGCAATAGATCGTCGTACGGGTCAAATCATTGCCGTAGGTCAAGAGGCAAGGCAGATGCACGGAAAAACGCATGAAAACATTAAAACTATTAGACCGCTGAAAGACGGCGTAATTGCAGATTTCGAAGCTTCTGAGCACATGATTCGGAAGCTCATAAAGAGCATCCCTGACTTTGAAAAGCGTTTGTTCCCCCCTAGCTTAAGAATGGTAGTTTGTATTCCTTCTGGAATAACAGAAGTTGAAAAACGTGCTGTAAAAGATTCGGCAGAACGTGCGAATGCCAAAGAAGTGTATCTCATTCACGAACCTATGGCTGCGGCTATTGGTATAGGTGTCAATGTACTGGAACCGAAAGGAAATATGATCATTGATATCGGTGGTGGGACAACGGAAATTGCAGTATTAGCCATGGGCGGTATTGTTTGTGATAAAAGCATTAAGGTAGCCGGTGATGTATTTACCAATGATATTGCCTTGTTCATGCGGGCGCAGCACAATCTTTATGTTGGAGAACGTACGGCGGAGAATATTAAAATTGCCGTGGGTGCAGCTCAAGAAGAATTAGACGAAATTCCAGAGCCTTATCCGGTTCAGGGACGTGATCTTCTTTCTGGAAAGCCAAAGCAAGTACAGGTAACGCATACAGAAATAGCTCGTGCTTTAGAAAAAAGCATCACTAGAGTAGAAGATGCCGTAATGGAAGCCTTAAGTAATACCCCACCAGAATTAGCTGCCGATATCTACAATAGTGGGATCTACCTAGCAGGTGGCGGCTCTATGCTTCGAGGTTTACATAAGCGTATTTCGACAAAAACCGACTTACCTGTATATGTCGCTGAAGATCCTTTGCGCGCCGTCGTCCGAGGAACGGGCATCGTGTTGAAAAACATCGAACATTTCAAGACAATATTAGAAAGCTAAATAAAACACTATTATGCGGCAACTGATACTTTTCTTCGCAAAGTATCGAAGCACTCTGTTGCTCTTAGTGTTCGTGCTCATTGCGCTATTGCGTCATTCGCTTAAAAATCCATTAGCAGAACACAGATTAAACAATGTGGGCTTCGGTGCAGTCGCCACAGTTCATAATGGTTTATCTGGCTGGAAGCAGTATTGGCGACTCGAGGCAATCAATGAGGAATTGGCCCGTGAGAATGCAAGACTTCGCTCTGGAGGAACAAGGGCTTCTGCAAATCATTTTTCAAATTCTACGGACTACGATTTCATACCGGCACGTATCGTAGACTATTCGTACACTAAAAGAAATAATTACATCATAGTTCATGCCGGTCGCAGAGATGGCATTCACCCAGGAATGGGTGCAATGTCCGCAAACGGCTGGATAGGGTCGGTTGTAGAAGTTAGTGATGCATATTCCCATATTACGCCAGTATTGCATAGTAAAGGAAATATTGGGGCTCGCATTTCAGGAAAGGGTTTGGGAGAATTGCATTGGGACGGTACTGACCCTTCCTGGGCAACACTGATCGATATACAACGTGAGAACAGGCCTATGCCTGGTGATAGTGTATATAGTTTTACCCGAACCTCGGTGGGGCCATCCACATTGACCGGTATTGTGATCAGTGCAGTTCAAAACAATGAAGACCTTACATGGACAGCGAAAGTGGCACTAAGTGCCGACTATAAAAACATGAACTGGCTCTACATCAGCAAGTTGAAAGATGCAGGTAGTTTAGATTCATTACAGGTACCGGCCCTATGACCATTGTAAAAAATATTTTGTGGCTAGTAGCAGTACTTCTTGTCCAATGGGGGTTTCTGCAGGATTTACCTTTAACGGTCTACGGCAATCCATATCTCTATTTGTGGTTTTTTCTCTGGCTTCCTTTCGGTGTCACTCGAATGGGTCTTTACGCGATAGCTTTTACAGTAGGCAGCATTATGGACGCCTTCGAACAGAGCGGTGGAGCACATACTTTGGCTTGTTTGGCATTAGTTACTGCAAAACCTTGGGTAGAGAATGCGTTGATTGGCTATAGAAAATCGGACAACAACGAAGGTGTTTCGCATCTCGCATTAGTACCCTATTTGACCACTTCGTCGGTGCTGGTTTTACTGCATCACACTGTCCTTTTTACAGCTGAGAATTATGGCTTCGATAACCCCGTGCTGCTTGTGGTTAGAATTGTTATCTCTAGTCTAATTACCTTAGTCTTGCTCGCTATTACTCACGCCTTATTCTCGAAAAAATATGCCGCGTAGTAGTGCTTTTTATTTGGGTCTAACTTTAGTCGGCTTACTCTTCTTGTATCGACTTTTTCAGGTGCAAGTCATCAATGACGACTATGCCGCAAGGGCCGAACGCAACGCTACGGCAGGGGAAAAACTTTATGCCCCTAGAGGATATGTATACGATAGAGACGGCCGACTACTCATAGGGAATAGTCCAGCATACGATTTAATGGTGAGCCCCTATTTAATAACGGATTTGGATACAGCGGCCCTCGGACGTCTTTTAGATCTTGAGGTTTCAGTAATCAAAGAGCAATTAGAGAAGGCGAAAAACTACAGTTATTTTCGGAGTAGTATGTTCATGAAAATGCTCTCGAAATCTACCTATACACAAATTAAATCAGAACTTAAAGCATTTCCAGGATTCTACGCTTCAAAACGGATTCTAAGAAACTATCCGCATACAAATGGCGCTAATGTAGTCGGGTTTATCGGGGAAGTCAATACCGATTTTATTCGTGCAAACCCATCCTATTCTCAAGGAGATTTGGTCGGAAAAAGTGGGATAGATAAGAGCTATGAAACAGTTCTGAAAGGAGCACATGGCAAGCGCTATTTCACTGTGGATCACCGAAACCGCAGACTGGGCAACTGGAAAGAAGGTGCACACGACGAGATGCCAATTCCTGGACGAGATCTAGTGAGTAGCATAGATCTCACACTGCAGCAGTATGGTGAAGCGCTGATGAAAGGAAAACGCGGGTCCATTGTAGCAATAGAACCAGAAACCGGAGAAATTCTTGCACTAGTAACCTCGCCTAGTTACGACCCCAACGAATTGGTCGGTCGATTGCGCAGTAAGAATTATACGCGCATGTACTACGACAGCATCAACAAACCGCTGTTCGATCGAGGCATCTTAGCAGAATATCCACCGGGATCACCGTTTAAACTCATCGGCGCACTGGTAGGGCTGGAAGAAGGTGTGATTACTCCGAGAACATCTATAACCTGTTATGACGGATTCCATTTCGGATCACTACACGTGGCTTGTCATTGTAAAGGGGGCACTCTAGCGTTAAACGAAGCTATATCTGAGAGCTGTAACAACTACTTCTGTACGATCTACCAAAGGACCATTGATAAGAGTGGAGATGCGCATACAGGAATGGACCGCTGGAGCGAACACGTTAAAAGCTTCGGTTTGGGTACTTTTCTCGGGAATGATTTACCAACTGGACGTAAAGGCCTCATACCTGATGCAAGCTATTACGACCGTTTTTTAGGTTATTCAACATGGAAAGGAGCTACTTCTGTTTCTAACGGGATTGGGCAAGGAGAATTGGTCGCAACCCCAATCCAATTGGCTAATATGACCGCGGCCATTGCAAACCGTGGCTATTACTATACCCCTCACATCATCAGAGAATCGGACCACGGCCCCATTGATTCGGCATTCATTACTCCACGATACACGACTGTTGCACCAAAACATTTTGATGTAGTCATCGACGGAATGTATGCTGTTTTTGAACATGGCACAGCCAAAGGCTCACGAATACCGCATATCATGCAATGCGGAAAAACGGGTACTGCGCAGAACCCGCACGGGCAAGACCATAGCATTTTTGTCAGTTTTGCGCCGAAGGATCAACCTAAAATTGCACTGGCAGTTATCATTGAAAATGGCTACTGGGGTTCGCGCTGGGCGGCACCCATTGCTAGTTTAATGACCGAAATGTACCTTACCGATACCATTACACGTCACGCATTAGAAGAACGCATGTTTGAAGGGGACCTGCATGAGGAATACCGTCAACAACACGTAGTCATTTACGGAGAAGACAGTACCTATCAAGCAAATTTTTAATGGCTAGAAACCGTAGAAATAGAAACCGGCTGAAGATTGACCCTGTTGTGGCGGTCATCTACACTGTACTCGTTTTTTGGGGCTGGCTTAGCATTCATTCTTCAGTATACAATGAAGAGGCCGCTTCTTTGTTTAACCTTTCCCAGGAATACGGAAAGCAATTACTTTTTATCGGTGGTAGTTTTGTTATTATTCTAGGCATACTCTTATCTAATTACCGTCTATGGACCAATTTCGCTCCATTCTGGTACATTTTAACTCTCTTACTTTTGATCGGTGTGCTCTTCGTAGGTAAAAAAATAGGCGGTGCACAGAGCTGGTATGCTTTAGGGTCCTTTAGCCTTCAACCTTCAGAAGTTGCAAAGTTTGCTACGGCATTAATGCTCGCCTTTTATTTAGGTCAGTCCCAGACTAACATGAAACTTTGGTCGCACAGGCTAATCGCTGCTGCCTTATTCTTAATTCCAGGATTTCTCATTGGACTTCAACCTGATTTAGGCTCTTCACTTGTCTATTTAAGCCTCCTTCTTGTACTCTACCGTGAAGGTATGCCAGGTTACTATATCGGTGCGGCGCTTGCTCTCGTGGCACTGGCTATAATTGGCTTACTATTGCCCTTACGAACTGCGCTCGTCGTATTGGGCAGTATCTCACTTTTACTATTCCTACTTCTTCCGAAAAGACGGGGACCTATAGCTGCAAATGCCTCCCTTTTCTCCATTGCAAGCGCCACAGTTTTCGCCGTAGGTCAAGTTATGGAGCGTGTTCTTGCTCCGCACCAACAAATACGTATCAAAGTACTGCTTGGACTAGAGGACGACCCTACAGGTGCTGGATATAATACGCTTCAAAGCCTCATTGCTATTGGATCTGGCGGCTGGACTGGTAAAGGCTATCTAAACGGCACTCAAACAAAACTTAATTTTGTACCTGAACAGAGTACAGATTACATTTTCTGTACCATTGGAGAGGAATGGGGGTTCTTAGGAACTGCCCTGCTTATGACACTGTTCGCCGTATTGATTGGTCGAATAATTTGGCTAGCAGACAAGCAAAAAGACACCTTTTCTCGTGTCTATGGCTACAGCGTGGCGAGCATCCTATTTACCCATTGGCTGATCAATATAGGTATGACAATAGGTCTCGTGCCCACAATCGGCATACCATTGCCTTTCTTCAGTTATGGTGGTTCGTCCCTGTGGGGCTTTACCATTTTACTCTTCATCTTTGTAAAGCTCGACGCTGAACGCTGGAACCGCCTTTCGTAACACAGGCGCCATAAAAAAACGCGAGCCGATGCATATGCATCGGCTCGCGCTTATTGTAATCTATTTAGTGCTTCCGGGTTAGAACATCATGTAGCGCATATCCTCGATTTTAGCTTTTTCCTCTAAAGCTTTATAAGCCTGAGTACCTACTAGATTGCGAATACTACGTTGAGTATTCTGTGCCATATTGGAGTAATCTATTGCAGGCGCGGGAGTTGCAGGAGAAGTAATGGCAACAAACGCTCCATTGTCACCTGTAATCACACCACTTAGTGAACCTGGTTCTAAACCGCAGATCGTTCCTACCACAGCGGCTTCATTACCGACGCCAGCTATGTTGAATTGAGATATACGGAAGCTAAGCGTACGTACTTCTTTACCTGTCGTTGCAGCTACTGCTTCAATAGTCGAGGCTTCAGACAACGCGTTTTCTAAACGCTCTGTAATCACCGCTTTCTTCGCGTCTTTCTTGGCCGCCTCTAAACACTGGGCTTGCACCAATTCAAAAGACGTGGTTCCTTCGTTAAGTTTATCAGTCAAGACAACCACTACGTATCCTTTTCCGTCATTCTCCAGCAATCCGATATTACCTTCTTCACGGTCTTCGTCCCAAGCCCAACGAACTACACGACGTGCAGTACCTAATCCTGAAACTACTTCTTCGAAACGACCTAAGTTACGCGCTGGACGCAGGAAGAATCCTTTTTCGGAGGCCAATGCGCGGTAATCTTCTGCAGTTTGCGCCTCGGCAGCATAACCTGAAGCTTGATTGTATAAGTCTTGAATGGTTGCTTCAGAAGGTAAAATCTCGCGAATAATTTGACCAATCTTGTAAACATCATTTGAACCTTTTTGATTGGTTACTTGAATCACGTGCCAACCGAACTGCGTTGGAACAACACCCATAGAACCGTTTTTCTTAAAGAAACAGAAGTTTTCAAAAGGCTTCGCCATTTCACCACGAGAGAAGTAACCTAAATCACCGCCCTTTTCTTTTGCGACGATGTCTGCAGAAAACTCTTCACTCACCGATTCAAAAGCAGATGGATTCTCTTCAAGATATGCATACAGACTATCGGCCAATACTTTGGCCTCTTGTGGATTGCGCGTAATGGAAGCATCAGCTCTTGTAGCTCCAGCGAATGGAATGAGTATATGACGTGCTTGTGCACTGTCCGGGACAATTTTTCTATCTACGAGTTTAACTACTGCAAAAGCTCCGCCTAAATCTATAGGGCCTTTCTGGTAACCCACGGACTGTCCGTCAACAAGTGTATCAAGACCAGTACCGACTAATTCTGTAACGGTGTAGTATTCTGATTGGAAACGAACATCACTGTGTAAATTGACAAATACGGAATCGTCCTCTTCATTCATCCACCCCAATGAAAGGGTCGCTAATTCGGCACGCACTGCTTCGCGATCAGGTTCAGATGGAGCCAATGGGAAGTTGATGAACTCTATATTACGGCCCTCTTCCTGCTCGAAATCTGCTTTGTTTGCGTTGTAGTAACGCTTCGCATCTTCATCAGTAACCGCGATTTCATCCTCATTCACATCAATGTAAGGAACATAAACGTACTGAGCTGGATGCTGCGCATCGCCACGCTTTATTTCAGCCTCCGCAAGACCGGTCGGCATGAAAATCGCCTTTTCGATTGCATTGGTGTATTTGAAGTTTTGCGCTTGATTAGCTACAGCACGCTCGAAAGCGAGCCACTGCGTCCACATCTCAACGGATTGCTCGGAAGCGTCGCGATTCTCGCGAACCTGAGCGATGTAGCTTTTGAACATGTTTTCATCAAACTGGCCATTCGCTCCAGCGAAATTTTGACGAATGTTTGGGTTCATGATGATATCGAAATAAATCTCCTGCTCACTTACGCTCATGCCTGCCGCACCTAATTCTGCTGATAGCAATTCTTCGGTAACGATATTGTTCCAAACGAAGTTTGCGAGCTGAATGCTGCTTGTGTTTGCGTATTGTTCTGGATTTCCCGAACGCAACTCCTCCATACCCTGGCTGAGTTCTAGACGTGTGATATCGCGGCCATTTACGGTTCCGATGATATTTGGGTCTCCAAAAAACTTAGATCCACCTGAGCGGAATAAATCTCCTAAGAGGAAAGCAATGAGTGCTACAAACACCACGACTACTAAAAGTCCTGAGCGCTGTCTGATGCGTTGGATTGTTGCCATTGTCTTGCAATTAAATGAATGAGTTTGCGAATATAAGGATTGGCGCCAATTAATTGGCCTTTACGAGCACCTCTTCCAACCTGTTTGCCTTAGTTTTTTGTACGAGGAATAAGTATTGGTCACTTCGCACTACAGTTCCCTTCTCTGGAAGGCTTTGATAAAGGTCCAAAATATAGCCTCCAAGCGTATTGTAATTTTCACTTTGAGGTAGTTCTAGACCCCATTTTTCATTGATATCAGAGATGTCTAAACGCGCTGAGAACAACCATTCACTATCATTTATTTGACGTTCTAACAATTCCTCAGTATCGTGTTCATCTTCAATCTCGCCGAAAATTTCTTCAATAACGTCCTCTAAAGTGATCATCCCACTGGTTCCTCCATGCTCGTCTAATACAACAGCTATGTTACGTTTCTCTCGCGTAAATAAATTGAGTATCTCATCCGCACGCATACTTTCAGGTATAAATGCAACAGGACGAAGTACTCGTTTTAGATGATCCGGCTTTTTAAATAGCTCAAATGCATGAACATACCCGATTATTTTATCAATATTATCTTCAAACACGAGTAGCTTGCTGTAGCCTGATTCGATGAAAAATGCCCTTACCTTATCGGGCATTTCATTCACCTCTACACCTTCAATTTCGGTTCTCGGAATCATAAACTCACGAGCTTTAGTCTCAGGAAATTCTAGCGCATTTTTAAAAATTTCCAATTCCGGATCAACTTCCTCATTACCGTCTGATATTCGAGGAACTCGTTCTCTAACATAATGATCAAGCTCCATTCGACCGAAGGCATTTTCTTCTTCTTGTACCACTACTCGGAATACGTACTTTAAAAAGAATTGGCTTACACCAAGCATGAGTGCGCTCGGTAGGCGTAACAGCCAAAACAACAGCCACGCAGGCAAACTCAACCAACGCATAAGTCCTTCGGCATTTTGGCGAAAAAGTGTTTTAGGGAGAAATTCAGCAAAAACTAAAATCACTACGGTTGAAATGGAGGTTTCCAACAATAGAATTAGGTATTCCATTGCACCCCAACCAGTAAAGACAGGCGTGAGTAGGCGGTGCATGTAATTTCCATAAAGCACCAATGCTACATTATTCCCAACCAAAATTGCAGCAATAAAAGCAGCAGGTCGATTTACTAAGTAGCCAAGAGCCTTATTCGCGACTCCGCCTTTCTGACGTTCAAGTTCTACATGTAACTTATTGATACTTAAGTACGCCATTTCCAGCCCTGAGAAGAGCGCAGAAAAGAATACGGCCAGTGCAATGGGTAGAAGATATTCCAATGGTTACTTCTTAGTTTGTTTAAGACGAGATCGTCTACGTAGGAAATACATGAAAATACCTGCCCCCAGAAAAAGAGAGAATTTAATGGTGTTCTGCCAGTTAGTGCCCCAATTGACATAAATTTCAACTGAACTGACTGCGGCTACTCCTAGCCACAATATCTCTATAAATCGTAATGCCTTATTCATCGTCTACTGTTATTTCTCCTTGTACTTTATAAATACGATAGGTATTAAACGACTGATCGGCCTCAAAACCTTTCCCACGGATAAGCTGACCGTCGGATAAAATCTGAACCTTCTCATCACTATACAAACGCTCTTCTTTTTTATCCCAGAATAATAATTCCGTCGTCATACGCTCACCTTTTCCGTTCGTCACTTCTACATTACCGCCTATGCCCCATAAGTCCTCTTTCTTCAGCTGTCGCGCTGTATCGGCCTTTAATACCGTGGCTGTTTTTGCATTTGCACTGTAGAAATTGACAGTAATTCCTTCCCCAAAGAAAACATAAGGGGGCTCCATATTGCCAAAGTCTTGCAATAGTCCTGCACGAATCTCTAAAACCTTTTGCCCGCTATCGCTATACGTGATGTGCGCTCCGTGTTGTTCGTTCAAAGGAAATACGACCGGAATCTTACTGACCTCAGCGACATCCATTGAATCATTCGAACAGGCACTGAAGAAAACCACTACTAAAATGACCAGTAATTTGGGTTGTTTCAAAAGAGATTTCATGCTGACGAAGGTCGGTAAAAATGCGCAAAAAAAATTCCCCTAGACGAATGTCTAGGGGAATTATCAAAGTCGTTGTAAACTGGTTAGTAGAATTTAACGCTTACCGTCTCATTAATCCAACAGCCTATATTAATCTTATCGCCTTCTTTGTAGCCTAATTGGAACGAAATGCCTTTATCAGGAATTTGTTGGCTGTAGGCCGAAATTAATTTAGCCGCCTTATCGGCAATGCTTGGGTCAATACTTCTTGCGTAGCTCAATTTGTTAATTGCCGCCCAATACACCGCGTTTTTCTCAACTGCATTCGATCCACAAGAACCTGCTGCATCTGCATAAATGGTTGCAAGGTACAAGTATGGATTTCCCCAATTCTTACGGAGTTGACCTGCTTTCAGGCAGTTACTCTTTGCAGAAGATAGTGCACCCATTTTCTGATTTACATAGGCTAACCCCATGTACGTATTTGCTTTACGACGTAGATCTTCTTCTTGCTCAATAGCTTCAGTGTAGTACTTCTTTGCCATGGCCCAATCGCCTTTATTTACATCTAATTTCGCCATTTTCAATGCCGCTTGTGCACTAGGCTCAATTTCATACAATGTTTCTGCGATTGAAATGAATACAGGGTTGTCCGTACAAGAGGTCAATTCACCATCATCGCCTACGCGTTCTTTCTGCAAAAGGTTTCCGGCACGTTTCAACCACTCTACATTATCTTTATTCTGTTCGAAAGCTTCTTCGTTGTAGATCAGTGTAAGTTTATTACATGTTAAAAGTGGGCTCAAGATTCTCTCAATATTTCGTTGGACCTTGGTGATGTTTCTCAAACGAATTTCGTTATTCGACATATTACGCTTGTCCACAGAGGTTAAACCTTGCTCATCTAATTCATACTTCGTCCTAAGCTCATCAGCTTTCTCAAGCACGCTAACTAATTCTTGGGTTGTTGCATCCAACTCTGGCTTTACCAATGGTGGAAGTTTCGCCGCCTTCTTCATGCGCTTCTTTGATGCGTTATTGTAGGCATTCGTTGAATCGTAAACGGCCAGCTTTGCATCAAACTCTGCTTTTGCTACTTCAGTCGCTGGACGAATACTGTCCGCATATGCAATGAAATCGAGTACAGAATCTGCCTTTAGTTGAATATTGTAATTTTCAACGTTAAACGTATTGAAGTCGAATTCGAGTGTAACTAATACTGCATTGTACACCTCAAACAAACGATTTACATCTTTAGTCTTATTGAATTCCTTCACATTTGCTTGGAAGTATCGGTCGATGTGTGCAACTGACATGGAATCACCTAAGAGGGACTTTGCCTCTTCAAACATCACCACAGCCTTTGAAACACTATCAGAATTCTTTCTGTAGTAGTTGTAGAAATGGTATGCTTTTGATGAAATAGCATTCGATTTTTCCTTAGGGAAGTGAACCGCGAATGCGTCGTATAAACTCAGAAGTTCTTGAATCAATGCATTTTTAGTTGCATCGTCACTGGCTTCTTTAATCTTCGCTTCTATAATATTATCACCGTACGTGTAAATGCGAATATTAGCAGATGGACACGTTTCATAAAGTGCTTTCCACGCATCGTAAGCTTCTGCGTAGTCCTTACTCTGGTAGTAAGAGCCCATGATGTTATAGTTCTGAAAACAAGAAACAGAATCGGCAATGGAATTTCCCCATTTCGACTCTTGTGCTTGAACAGAAAAGCTCATCAATAAAATACCGAAGGCAAATAGGATTCGTTTCATAATCATCACGTTTTTTATCTATATCTAAATTTCTGGAACCATTTGTCGTTGAGTGTTATCCCGAAGTTCAAATTCCAATAATCTTCTTTTACATCAGATTCCACACCACTCCACCGGGTACCTCTTCCTAGACTAATATTCAAAAAGCTTGCCTTTTGTTCACCAGGAGCTAAACTTCTGTAAATAATAGGAAGCGTTAAGCCTAAGTTGAACTCTTGAGTAACGTAAGTTGGACCAGTACTAGGCTCCTGCCAATAGTACTGACCTTTTTCTCTTGAATAACCGAAGCGGTATCTTGATATGGCGAAGTAATTGGAGCTGCGTCTAAGCTGCGGAATGACATAGGAAGGTACCATTACAAGGCCTACACTTCCTCTTTCACTGGCTGCAATAGCCGATTGAACTGGTGCACCCCCTAATGGTGTGAAATCTCTGTAGTCTTGCCAATTCACTCGTCTATAGTCTACGACTAAATCCCAAGCATTGACGGGGATATTTTCTACAGTTCTACTCACACCAAACCCAAATCCTGAAGAGGTAGGAAGAATCATACTGCCCTCTTCTGACAGGTTGTAAAACAGTGTGTCTACTGGGGTTTCTACGATACCACTGTTAATGAATGAATATTGCGTAGAAATTTGACGCGAATTCATAGAACCTCCAAAACCGTAAACTGCTCCAGCTACAAAATGGAATCGATCAATATCTCCTTGCAACTGTGTTCCTATGTCGAAAGTCAAGTCACTAATTCCTGTTTTCTTCGTTTTGCTTACGGAGAGAAATTGACTATTCGCTAAAATAGTTTTGTTACTCGTTTCCATTTCGCCAAAGACATAGCGTGCATTACCTCCGACGCTAAACCACGGGGACGGTTGTAAAGCGAGCCCGAGGGTGAATTGGTCGTATCCGCCAGAACCTATAGAACGGTATTCATAAATTCCGAAATCGTCTGAAGAATCCGCTACACTTACATTATATCCTTTTGCCGCATAGGGGCTCAGCGAGAATGCTCCACCGATCCAATCGTTGAATTTGAAACCGAATCCGAAGTAATCGAAGTAGGTATTATGGTTGTCTTGATCTATAGATTCGCTAATGATTTGATGACGAAAGGTGCGGTGTGCACCACTCATTTCAAGCGTAGAATATTCTAAGTTGGAGTAACCGGCAGGATTGAGAACGTTTATCGTATAACGATCTGCATAGCCGATTCCGGTGCCACCCATACCGAGAAAGGAAGGGGTAATCCCAAAGGTGGTCTCACCCAAGCCATTAATACTTAGTGGACTCACTGAGTTGGTCTGAGCGGTAGCACGAGCCCCGAACAACAGCAATATCGACGCTAACATGAAATTGAGAGCGGATTTATTTAATGGATTGACTTTTAAAATATTCATCAATGCGCTGTAGGGCATATAGTTCGTTATTCGAGGGTGCAAATATGTAGCTTTTTAGGTGGTTTGACAAGGCCTTTGCATCTCCGCCGCAAATGATTACAAGTTTTATACCTGTTTCCTTTTGCATCGCATGAATCATCGCGCTCATTTCTAAGGGCAATGCAGTATCAACACCTGACCACATACTTTCTTCCGTTGAAGCCCCTACAACATGAGTTTCGCTAGCTTTAACAAGGTGTGGTAGCGCTTCAGTAAATGCATGCATTGCCTTATAACGCATGGCCCATCCCGGAGAAATTGCGCCGCCAATAAAGGCATCATTTTTAACAATATTATAAGTAATACAGCTTCCAGCTACGACCGTAATAAGATCCTGACGGTGCTCTAACCAGTGGGCCGATGCAAAAAGTAATCGGTCTAAACCTATAGACTCCGGCGTTTTGTACGAAATCTTAATAGGCCAGGGCGAATCAATCGTTAGCCACTTTATACTCTTAGGCCAATTCGCATCTATTGCACCGCTTGCAATACCAATAGACCGTGTACTGTAATTGCTCCAATCACTGTAAACATCAAGAGCCTTCTCCACAGCTTGCGGATTGAAAGTCTCGTGTTTAACAAGCCGGCTTCCCTCAAACAACCCCATTTTTATAAGGGTGTTGCCAATATCTACAGTGATTAACATGACTACAAAGGTCGTTAAATCCTTCTTCTCTTAACAATTCAAAAGGAGATTCTAATTTTTAACTGAATGTGCTTTCACAATTCAATAGTAGATGTATATTTGCCGCCCGGCAGGTGATGTAGCTCAGTTGGTAGAGCAATGGATTGAAAATCCATGTGTCGGCGGTTCG
>ENA-OWPI01002148-OWPI01002148.1-marine-metagenome-genome-assembly--contig:-NODE-2148-length-19176-cov-3.095450_pt1 | contig 19176 bp, 13 predicted proteins | sample MGYA00238138_ERZ651775 | MGnify/ENA primary metagenome ERZ651775 (study PRJEB26906, sample SAMN06265043) | marine metagenome | isolation source: Helgoland LTER site | place: Germany:Helgoland, sampling...
TACCTGCTTCAAGCGAAGGCGAAGACAGCATCAAGCTCAGTGAATCCGGTGACTTTGTCTTGAATCCGTCGAAAAGCTCGACAATGAATGATTCTATTAAAAATATTGTGCTCTCCCTCGTGCGTAAGATTGAGTCATCGCGCAAAATTTTGATCCTCAAACTTACCTGTGATTTCATTTTGGACGCCGAGGATAATCTGTATCTCTCCTGGGTGGACGGCGTGGATTATGTCTCCGGGGAGGAGGTGGAGGGGGGTCTGGGTGGCCTTGGAGAGTACGGTGTCTCCGAAGAGCGAAACCGACGCTCCAGCTTTTTGGGTAAAAATCCGAATGTGAGTTTTGACGCTGTCGACGACAACCAAAACGGCAAGGACAACAACAAAAGGTCTCCTTCTCCCCCAACTCGAAGTCGCCGCGCTCGCAGGGGGTACAAGGGTGGGGGTGAAATGCCGGCAAACTCCCTTCGCGTCACGAATGATATGCTTGCAACGATGGCGGGACGAGTTGAGGAGCTATCCCCCCAGAAGCGTCGCGAAGACATGAGATTGGCATTCGTGAGGACCAACGCCGAGGAGGTCCCTGTTCCGGTGGGCAGCTCTGAACTCCGTGCCCAGCGACCGACCTCCCCTTTTCAGAACGTCGGAATCGGTGCCGGTCGCCCTGTCGGCCTTCAGCTCCTCAATAGCGAAAAGGCCGGGGAAGACAATATGACGGGGAAAATCTCCAGCAAAACGCAGAAGAAGAACCCTTTTCCCTCCGCCATGACCTGCCACGGTGATTTTTGTACTCTTCAGATCCGTGATGCAGCGCAGCTAAACAATGAGAGAGGTACTGGGGGTGGCACGCAAAGAGGGCACGAAGAACTTGCCCGGCAATATGAGGCGATCAGCAGGTTAAAAAAGAAGCAAATGAACGGTCTACTCAGAGATGCCAATAAAATTTCAGCTACTGACTTCGCAGAAATACCTTATGCCAGCATTGTTAGAGCGCGTGAAGAAAGAAAGAATGCCGACGAGAGAGCAAAGGGGCGGGTTGAGCTACTGGAGACGGCATGGCAAGAATACCCGTCAACCCCCAGAGAGAACCGTAAACAATTTAATCTCGACGATGAATACTGGAAATCCCTAAACAGCGAAGGCAAAAATCATGACAAAAACTTCAATAATAACGGCAGGAAAAAAGATAGGGGATTCGAGAGCAAGAGAGTGTATACGGAGAGCACTGTCAAACAAGATACTGAGGCTTCCAAGTCTCGTAGCGAGTGGGCAAAGACGAGGGGCGACGTCAACGTGAAAGGAGGGACGAATGCATTCTATAACAATGTCCTCGTGTGCGGCGAGTGTCGACGAGCATATATGTTGCTTGATAAGGCCAGGGATCTCATGCAACAAGATTCGCTGCGGGAGGAGAGGATAGAGAAAACGCTTTCCAACGGGGCAGTTGGGGACGATGGTCAGGCTGCAAAGAGGCGGAGAAGTGCTGTAGAGGCTAATAAGAGGCTCATGAAGGCGAGTAATATGATGGACTCGAGGATGGAGATGCAGATGCAAGGTTCATCCTTGGAAATGTCGGATTTTCCTAACAATAGCAGCCTGGGGATGAGCTTCGAGGATAGTCAGGTGATGAATGGGGGCAACAATGGTGAACAGCCTTTGTTTTTCCCCTCCCCGAATAAGCATATGACCTTCCCAAACAACGGCAGCACAGTCGGATTTCGGCCGATGACATCGCCGACCCCGAAGACCACGAAGCAAAGTTCTTTGGGCTCACGTCCGATGTCTTCGCCCGTATCTCAAAACGGGAAAAGAGGAAAGCCTCCTCTTCAGTCGCGCCAGCACTTCCAGCAAAACCAGGATTCGATAATCAACGAGGAAAACAGCGATCTCGTCTTCCAAGATTCTGTCCCACGCAATAATCAACAGCATCTTGAGCAACACAAAAAAAACAATAGCAAGCTTCCAAGGCGCCGAACTGCAAATGTTGTGGGCGCTGACCCTGCCTCTCCGACGAGGCCCACTTGGAAGGCGAGGAGGAAGGAGAGGAAAAAGTATGAGGATGAGTTTGCCGCTCGGGGAGAAGAGCCCCCTCCTTACGACGCATTCGGGGGCGACTTTCAGAAGCTGGACAGCTTCCTCCGCGGCACCGGGGAAGAGTTTGGGAACAATAATAAGTGGAGGGCGCCAGAGTTGGACAACGCTTCTCAGTCCAATGCTTCACAAACCAACTCTATCGTATCTGCTGCAAAGAACGCTCACGATAATCAACTCTACGTGGCAAAGGTACTTATTGCGATGAATGATCTGAGAGAGGCGGAACCTATTGCGCAGATGCTCAAGGACCAGGGGTACCTGGTTGCGTTTGAGCAAGACGGCATCACTGTCATGGAAATTCTTGAGCAGGTGAGGGAGCGGGCTCTGTCAGAAAACGTGCTTGGTAGAATTGTTGATCCAGCCCCCCGGCCCCGGCCGAAAATAAAAATTCCGCCTTTGCTGCCGATGTATTAACCATCGAACCCACCGAACTAACAATTCTATCCTTCCGCGTCGTCTAAAAAATACGAACTAATTATTGTAGGGAAATTACGACTGCTTACTCGTCCAGAGAGATTTATTCGTGAAGAATGCAAAGGAAATCACCGCTGTTGTAAGGGACAGGGAGAAGAACGAGCGTAAAAAGGCAGCTCGGCATATGGGGACGAAGAAAACCCAAAGCAACATGTTCGGGGAGAACGTAGATAACCACGCCGCCGTCAGCAGTGATCCCACAAAAGTCAAGTCGCTCCCGATTCTTATTTACACGGAGAAGGTAGCGCCGAACGACCTCAAATCCTACATGGAGGCAGGAATGGATGGCTGTCTCTCTCGCCCCTTTGATGCCGACGCTCTGATTACGACCCTCCGCCAGGCAGTACCCCAACACCTCAAACCTTTCAACCAAGCCCCCGTGAATAATAACAACAACAACAACAACAACAACAATGGCCGTCGTCGCTTCAAAAATCGTACCTTTGACTTGGACAGCAAGCCTCAGATCGACTCGTCCGCGGAAATGGTGGCAAAAACCCTAGCAATGAGCGCTTCCTACACCAATCTCGAGGGATGTATCAATGGCGTGCTGCAGTTCGACGCCGATACAATGTTCCCCTATACCGTTCTAGACTATTCCCTCGACAGCAATGGCCGGCGTGGCACGAAGAAGAACCTTGATGGTAGCACGCACGGCAAAAATAGCACGCAACCATTCTTTAACCTTGTGGTTGTGCATGATATTTTTGACACCGCTGAGAAGATGAAGATCTTCCTTCGTCCGATTGCTCAGCGCTACCCCGGTTTACAGATTCTCCTTTGGAACTATCCTGGACAAGCCTTCACCGAACACAGAGAAGAACAGCTATTGAACAATGAGTTCCACGCAGGCTGCTTGGACGAGTTGCTGAAGCATGTTGGTCCTGACGGAACGAATCAGTTCAGGTAAGCAAAGCAAGCGAGCGAGACCGTCATCTTAAGATGCATCCAATTAGTCAGTGTGATTCGAGTTACTTGCCCATGGATTATTCGTTGATTCGCCGATTTCCACTCATCACTCACTTTGCTCCGACTAACCAACCCCCCCTACACACTACCACCGGTACAGCACGGACAAACCGTTTTACATGCTCGGCTACGGTAATGGAGGGAACATTGCGTCTTTCTATGGCGCTTTCTATAACAACCCAAATGTGCGAGCATTAGTACTGCTTAATAGCTACAGCTACGTAGACCCACACCTGGCATCCGTTTTGCACGACTGCATGAATGTATTCAGTTGCTCCCCCCCTAACCGACCCGACCTTCCGATCTACTTCTTCGCCCGTTTTCTCTTTAGCCCCACGTATCTTTCCTCGGTGTCTACCCCTCTCGCCCTAAACCTCTACACGGCTGTCCATAATCCCATTTCCATAAAGAGCCGCATCCAGCTTTGCCTAGGAGCGTTGTCACACACTGACCTCAGGGACTCCCTCAAGGACATACCCTACCCCATCATCAACGTTCAATCGACGCAAGATGCTCTCGTCAGGCCGCTACACACCGATGCCTTCGTACAACGTAGGGACGGCGAGGTCAGGTCTATTCACCGCTGTTTGCAGAGTCACTTTGAAAACCCTCTCGCCCGAAAGACTTGCCTTGTTTGGGTTAACAGCGGGCACGAGGTCTTCCAAGAAAAGCGCAACCAGGCGCTTCAGCTCATCGAGCAGCTCGTCATTGGATATCACGAGAGCGCTGACGTGGCTTTTATGCCTGCCATGAGCGTTGACCGGGAAGCGGCCGTCGAAATGAACGAAACCATGAAGACAAGCCTAGAACTCAGTAAGAGCACAACCGCGAGCAAGCGCAAGGCGCTCGGTAACAAGTCCCTCAACAGCTTAAACAGCGAAAATTTTGAAGACAAATTTGTCGACGACGTCATCGGAAAGCTAGGGAAAATCACGCAGCAGAAGAAGCGGGCGGTGAGCATTGGAGGAATGGGCGGAGAGGACGAGCAGATTCTGACCCACGATCAAATTGTGAACAAGGAGAACGCCGCCTGGGAGCAGTACAAAAGTGTAACAGCCAAGAGTACGAGTATTGGGGTAATGAACAACGATAGCATCGCCACGAGTGGTGTCGGCGGACGGGGGAAACGCGTTAGCAAATACAGCACGTCGGTAAATCAGAGTAGCATGTTCGCATCGACAACAAACGGACACGAGAGCGTGGTACGGATTGTGACCGATCCGACGAGGGCCAACTTTGAGAAGAATAACAAGACTGTCTACGGATTCAAGAAGGACAATGAAATGTACAGCAACCCAGAGGATTACCCCGAAGTGCAAGAATATATGGGATGGAGACTGAAACGTAATAAAAAAAGGTTGGCAAGGTTGGATGGGGCCAGCAGAATCATTCAAGCGGCCTACAGAGCCCACTTAGCCTGGCTGATCATCACGAAGTTGAGGCAAGAAAGAGCAATCATTTATATTCAGAGATGCTATCGGGGTTGGAAGGGTCGCTTGGAATTCTTGGATAGGATGAGGTTGGTTTGGGCTGCCCAAATTGTCCAGAGAAATTGGAGGGGACACCAGGGAAGAGAAGACCTCATGCGTCGGCGAATACAGAGCGCGGCAGTCACCCACATTCAGCGAGTTTTCAGGGGACACGTCGCCAGAAAAATTGTGGGAAAGCTCCATGAGGCGAGGTGGAAGGGAGCGTGCGCGTTGCAAAGCTGCTGGAGGAAGAGGAAAGCTAGGTCGGTGAGTAAGACATGCAACAACCCGTAGACGTCGTCTTTTCTGTCACCTTTTCTCTCACCCATCCTCCCTCAACTCAACCCCACCCCACCCCACCCCACCCCACCCCACCCCACCCCATTTTCTATTCCCACCCCCTTTGCTTAATAAAATTAGGCTGCCTTTGCGATGAGGTTGAAAAGAAATGCAGGGATCCTAATTCAGCGATTTTATCGTGGTCACTTGGGACGCCGTCGCTGCGCTGTAGAAAGGGATAAATACCTTTTCAGTAAATCTCAGACCCAGGGCATCGAGTTCGGCCGCCAGATGTTGCTGGAGCACAAACTACATGCGACAAAACTTCAGAGCGAAGTGGGTGTTCTGACGCAAGAGAAAATCAAGACTGAGGAGGGCATTGAGAGCTTATTGGATGAGATAAGCGAGTTCGAAGAGGGCGTCAGAACTCTAGAGAAGGAAATGCACCAGCTCTCCAAGATTCAGACGGAGGCGAAAGGCGTTTTAGACGACAACGCAAAACTTGAGTTGAGGGATCAAAAAGTCCGCCTCGATGCTGAGTTCTCCCAAATGCTCGGAAACATTGCGGCGAGGAAGGAAAGGCTCGCTTCTTTGGAAGGGGCGATGGTCAAGCTCGATAGAAGCAGACAGAAGAAGGAGGAGGAATTGAGAATATTAGAGAGGAAGCTAGTGGTACTTTTGGAAGAACAGCAGACGGAACTAGATAGCATTCGCCGAAGGCAAGAGCGGAAGGGGGAGGCGCTGATTGCTGGGGAAATTGGCGCGGAAGCAGGGGCTATTGTCCCGGCTGCGGGAGGGGGTGGAAACAGTGGACCGAGCAACAAGGATAAGAGGCAAGCCGCGCAACTGATGCAGTCGACGGAGACTCTCATGAAATTCGGGTTCATGAGTATGAGCATGACTTATTTCAGTAGTCTGAACATGGTTCGCGCCATGAGGACGGTCGCTGCGACTGATACCGTCATGGCAGCTGTACAGGAAAATACCAACAACAGAGAGGCTGCCGTTGTGGGTGGAGGTGTTGGAGGCGGTGGTGGAGGCGGTGACGGCGGCGGTTTTGGTACAAGCATGACAGGAATGGATGCTGGGATAGACAACCATGCGATCGCGAGCAACGGCTTCACTCCGGACTTGAAACCAGGAGAGATGCCCAACCAATCTTCTCTCAGAGTCGGTGCCTGGACTGTAACTGACGTGTCGAAGTGGCTGCAAAGCATCTCGCTAGGACAGTACCGAACTTCTTTCATGGACGCTGCTGTAGATGGGGCATTTTTGTTCGATATCAACGACGAAGACTTGAAGAATACGCTCGGAGTGGAGCACAGGTTGCACAGGAAGAAGATTTTGGCAACCATTGTCCGGCTTAAGGAGGCCCAAGAAACTAGGGACAGGGAGGCTGCGATCAGCGCTTATCAAGATAGGAACCCACCCCCAGGTTTCAATGCCGCTGCGATGGGTTACCCCGGAGCTGGCTACAATCCTGCCACAGGTGTTACTGGCTTTGCCGGTGTGCCTCCAGGATTTGTCGCAGGAGCTGGTGCTATGGTGCCAGCCGTTGCAGCTCCTGGTGGAATGGTCGAAGACGACAGTATCTTCGAGGGTGCGATCGATCTTAACATCAAAGATATGGCCTCCTGGGTGAGACATAACAAGTACAAGAAATTAAGCAAGGCTCTCGAGCAATTGGCTCCTAGAAAATTCGATCAGACCTACATCAAAGTTCAGTACGTGGAGGACTTTGGTACGCAATACATTGACACATACGAGAGGGAGGCTTTCCACATCAACCAGACGGTTGAGCACGGCAATACGCTTCTCCATATTGCGAGTCAGAATGGAAACCTGAAAATTGCAAAATTGCTCCAGAGATACGGAGGAAATGTTGATCACCAGAACAATGCTGGACAAACTCCTGGACACTTTGCACTTGCTTATACCTTTTATGACTTTAGCAGCTGGCTATTCGATCCTGACGGAGGAGCCGCGGATGACACACTCACTAACATCTATGATTTGGGGCCCTACGATGGCTTGACAGGGGAGGATCAGGATAATAAGGAGGTTGTCCAGACCATTGAGAATTGAAGATTAACAACAATGATTGTATATAAATACTGTAAACGTGCTGTTGAGATTGCTAATTATAAATTAAGCTCTTTTCTGGTCATTTCTAAGATTTAGAGAGGGTGTTCGTGCGGGGTGTGCGGGGGGGTGGAAATTTCACCTCATCAGCACCACTGCAAATCAACTTCAAAATAGCATTCTGTAAATCATTCATTTTTCACCGCATCGCCTATCTCATATTGGTTGTCAAATTCTCGCTTATTAATTCTAGAACCGCTTAGCCCCCTTTGACACACCCAAACTGACAGGCCAACTTACTTAGACTACTCTCCTCTCCAAAATCATGGCTGAGATGTTCTTCATCCCGGACAAGGAGGAGGCCTGGGTAGCTGCTACGCGCACGGGATCAGAGACCACTCCCAAGGGAGTCGTTCACTTTATGACAAAGCCAGATGGATCCAAGCAGACAGTCAAGGACAAGGATTTGCAGAATTGTGAAACTGTGACGCAGGCGACTCTTGACTCTACTCCCATTAATTTGGTAGACCTTGAGTCCTTTTCGGAGGGCATCATACTGCACATGTGCAAGAAGCGCTTCTTGAAGGACCAGATCTATACATTTGTGGGGACAATTCTTGTCGCTGTGAACCCCTTCCGACCACTCAACATCTACACCGACGAGAACATTAAAAAATTTCGCCTTGCGGCTCAGCGAGCCGAGCCTTTGGAGCCCCACGTCTTTGCTGTCAGCGCGCTTGCCCTTGATCACATGAACAATGACAAGAAATCCCAGTCAGTACTCATCAGCGGTGAATCTGGTGCTGGAAAAACAGAAACAACAAAGAAAATTCTTCAGTACCTGGCCGGCGTTGCGGGCAAAACCAGTCGCCGCGGCTCCTCTGTAAATGTTGGTCAGCAGATTCTTGAGTCTAATCCTATCCTAGAATCATTTGGAAACGCGAAGACGGGGCGGAACAATAACTCCTCCCGCTTTGGAAAGTGGATGGAAATCAACTTTCTCAATGGCGGAAAGATCAAGGGGTGCAGGATCATCAACTATCTTCTCGAAAAATCGCGCGTCGTGTTTCAGATTCCCAACGAACGAAACTACCACATTTTTTACATGATGTTGCAAGACCCTGCCATCAAGAGGAAATTCTCCCTTGGCGATGCCGCTGATTACCACTACTTAAATCAATCGGGTTGCAATTCAGTGAACGGTCGTGATGAAGTGGAGGAGCAGCGCGAAATGACTCAGGCTTTCAATAGCTTGGAGTTCTCCGAAGAGACGCAAGACAACATCTTCGAGGCACTAGCTGGAATTCTCAACTTGGGAAACATCAACTTTCAGGAGAGTGTCGATGCAGCAGGGAACGAGAAAGTTACCATCGTGAACCCCAATTTTAGTGCGAGCTCGTCAAAACTGCTTGGATTTAATAACACTGTATTGGAGCAGGCCCTCTGCTGGAAGAAGGTCGTTACCCCAAGCGAGACCATCCTGAAACCCTTGACAGCTGTGCAGGCTGCTGACCAACGAGATGCGCTCGCCAAGGAGATTTACCGTCAGATTTTTGACTGGTTGGTCCGGCGTGTGAACAGCTCCATCTACAAAGGAGATGGTGACTTGTCCATTGGCGTCCTGGATATTTACGGTTTCGAGCTTTTCAAGGTCAACAGTTTCGAGCAGTTGTGCATCAATTTTGCCAACGAGAAGCTGCAGTTCTTCTTCAACGCGGTAATCTTCGAGGGTGAGATGGCCATGTACCGTTCGGAGGGAATCGACTGCACAGAGATTAAGTTTCAAGACAACCAAGGCTGTTTGGATCTCATCGAAAAGTCAAGAGTTGGCATATTTGCTAAACTAGATGAGGAGTTAATTGTACCCAACGGAAGTGATCAGGGATTCATTAGGAAGTGCCACCAGGCGTTCGGTGATGGCAAACAGGCGTTTTACAAGAAAGACATGAACCCCGATTTCTTCATTGTCAAGCACTTTGCGGGGGAGGTGAGCTACAAGTGCACCAACTTTCTCGAGAAAAACAAGGACGCGCTCGCGGAGCTCCTTACAGATCAGCTTGAGAACAGTAGCAAGCACCTCATCAAGGAAACATTCTGCTGGTTCAGGGATAACGCCAACGCTGGGATCACGTCGCCGACGAAAAGGGGAGGGGCGGGAAGCCTGAACAAACCAACGATTGGCAAGAAGTTCAAGAGCAACTTGGACAACTTAATGAACTCTCTCTCCGTGACGGCACCTCATTTCATCAGATGCGTCAAGAGTAACAGCAAACAATCCCCCAAAATATTCGAGGCGCCCTTGTGCTTGCGCCAGCTCAAGTACGCGGGTCTTTTTGAGGCGATTCGGATTCGGAAGGCGGGCTACGCTTATCGCTTCTTGCACGATTACTTCGTACAGAAGTACCACCTGACCTGCAGCAAGAGTGGATTGGATGACAAGCAGTACTGCGAGGCAATCTTGAAGGAGCTCGAGGGAAAAAGCAATGGACACTTGTTGGCAAGTGACTGGAGGGTTGGGAGGACAAAGGTATTCATCAAGAGCAAACAGGCTAGGCTTTTTCTCGAGGAGGCTCGGAACGCAGCGATCCTGCGTCACGTGGTTGTGCTTCAGAGCTTCTTTAGGATGGGGCTTGCGAAGATCCACACCTTTGCTGCAAAATACGAGGCAATCAGGAAGAAGAAGGAGGCACTCAAAAAGCAGCGCGAGGAGGAGGAGAGGAAAAAGAAGGAGGAAGCGGATAGGAAGGCCAGGGAAGAAGAAGAGAGGAAGATTAGGGAAGAGAGGGAGAGAAAAGAGAAAGAGAGATTGGCGAAAATAGAGGAGGAGAGACGCATCGCTGAGGAAATAGCTGAGAGGGAGAGGAAGGAGAAAGAGAGGGGGATTTTGGCAATCCAGGGTGTATGCAGAATCTTCCACGCGAGGAGGGCGGCTGCCGTGCTCAGAATGTGCAAGCAGCTGGATAGGGCGATGAACAAACGGGAGGACCGGTATTTGGAGACCGTGATTCACAACTGTAGGAAGTTGGCCAAGCACAGCAGCAAACTGAGGAACAAAATTGAAGATGCCAAGGATGTGCTGTACGAGGTCAAAGAACAGCAGGAAATTCTTGGGCAATTGGAAGATGCCATTGAAGGGGAAGACATTCTGGAGTTGCAGGCAGCCATCGCGCTGGCAGGCCAACACATGCTCAGTGACAAACCGGAATGCGTGCACGCAGTTTCCTTATGCCATGATCTTCAACTCAGGGAGAAGGCGAGGGTCAGGATCGAAAAACTGAGCAGCAGCAGTAACAACAACCAAATTCTGGAGAACGCGGACGAGCTCAGCGAGGCGATTGACGAAGCGGAGAGACTGGGAGTGCCCCAGGATTGTATCAGCAGCGCGAGGGGTATGCTGACGAGGATCATGCAATTCCTCCCAATCCGGAACAGCATGAGGGTCGCAGTAGAACGAGGCAGTCGCAAGTTGATGTTAAGCAGTTTGAAGCAGAGGAACGAACAGTGCGAAAGCGAGGGGCACGACTTCTGCTTGGAGGAGCAGCTCGCCATCAAGAACATGCTGAGAATGTTTTCCTTCGAGGTACAGCTCAAGGGAGGGAAGGACGTCAAGCCTCCCCCGGGAGAAAAGCCTCAAGGTACAGGAAAGAGTGTCGGATTTGAAAGCGTTGATGATGGGGAGAGGGAGAGGGGGGCAGGAGAGGAGAAAAAAGAGGGCGACATGCATGAAGACATCGATGACATCAGGTTGCCCGAGTGGGCCTTCAGTCAGTTCACGCACATCCAAAACATGGAAACCGAATCGGAGAAGAGGGCAGGGTTAAGGGACCTGCGAAAGTGCGTGGGAGGAGAGGAGAAATTGAGAGAAATCAGACGAGTGTACCAATGGGTCAGCCAGTACAGCACCTGGAGGCACCCAGGGCACGAAAATTTGGTTTTGCCGGAGAACACCAATGGAAACGAGGATGACATGATTCAGGCCCAAAAATACAGGAGCAAACTAGCGATAGCAAAGAGCATGAGGACCCCAACAAAAACACCGCTCAGAAGCGGCAGCAGCACACGGGACAAGTCCCACCTCAAGGCAGCCACACCCAGTTTCAAAAGGAGCGGGGGCAAGACAGACACAGGCAGGGTGCGGAGAAGGGGGGGTGGAGGTAGTCCAAAACTGCCATCGGCAGAGAAAAAAATCGACCAAATGATGAAGGATTATAGTACCTTCTATGATACTCATAGAATCCCCCTTGACTGGAGGCCGTGAGTGGAGTGAGGGTTGGTCAGTTCCTCGCTGGATCTGCATCTGCACGAGTACTAATACTTGTAATAAATGAATTGTTTATATGCTGACTTTTTTAGAACTGATATACAGAATTTGTTTGTGTTTTGGGAACAAGCTTGACTTCGGCGATGTCGTCGTCATCCTCGATATGCTCGACATGGGCGTGCGCTTCCACCGTGGTCCATGTGAGCGCGTACAGTTGCTTTGTGGCGTCTGCTTCCAACTTGCACGCATCCAGCAGCACTGTAGCCAATCCAGTTGGTAATTAATTGGTCCTTGTTCTCGTCAATCAGCTCCTGCACGCGATTCATCCATCTCTGTTTGACGCTCTCTGTCTCTGTTGTCTGCTCTCAGGGGGCTGATCTGTGCCGCGGCATTAAAAAAAGAAATACCTTGAAATTTTGGACTGGCAGACACACCTACACACTTTTTCCCTTTCTGTGAGGGCTGTCTACAACGGTTGTTGGCAATATACTTCCTTCGATAATACCAGTAATAAACCTAGCCCTCTACACATGTTGTTCCTTGCGCTTCTCGCAAGTGCGCTGATAGTATCTCCAACGATCACATCGGCTTTTTTCCTCCCTCCACCAAACGGCCTCTCGTACATCGGATTCGCCCTCCCTTCCGCGTCTGACTCTGGCGGCCCTTCGTCGTCCGACGGGGAATTGGACTCCTCCTTCACCAGATCGCTGAAGGAAGCGAAGCGCTCCCTCGGCAGCTCGCTTCCGAACGACTGGTGCGAGCCGTCGCGATCCGAGCGCGAGAGGGAATTCCTCGACGCCCTGGACGGCGCCAGGGAGAACTTCGCGGACCTGGTGGAGCGGAGGGGTAGGGACGGGGCGTTTGACGTGCTGCTGGGGAAACTGGACGACGGTGACGAGGGGGGCGACGACGGGGGGGATGTGGGTGAGAACGCTTCGCGCGCCTCTGCTTTTCGGACGAATTCACGACGGTCTCATTCACGACGGTCTCTATTTTCGAATGCATTGTCGCTTTGTTTGGGCGTCTTTGGCGTTTCTTCTTCTTTGCTTCCCCCGCCACGGCCGGCGTCGGCCATTGGGCCGGTAAAAGTTAAGCTCGTGAATGAAGTGTACTCGGCCGTCGACTGCCCGAAGGACAAGCCCATTCCGGGGGAGAAGGCGATGAAGGGCATGCGGGGGATGTGCGTGACTGTGAGCGCCGACGTGGAGGGGGAAGTTTTGGAGGACTTGGAGGCGGTGGGCGTGTACGGTTTCGTGAACGATGCGACGAGTGGGGACAGCGTTCTGGCCAACAACCCGGATAACAAGAGCGACGCCGGTCAGTTCAGCATAATCCCCCTGGTTTCGTCGGGTTCAAAGTCCGTCGAGTTCGAGTTCGTGGCCGCCGTACCTCGTGAGAAGGACCTCTCCCAGTACCCGAACGGCATAGGCCCCTTGAAGTTCGCCTCCCTCCGTCTTGTGAGCTTCCCGGGCGGGCAGCAGTACGGCGCGGTGGGACCGTGCGAGATGAACGAGTTCAGCGACGAGTGCGAGGCGTGGGAGGAGGTCAATGGACCGTACAAGAAGGGGGACTATATGGTCAAGAGTAACCCCAGGACGAAGGGAAGGTGAGGTGAGGTGAAGTGAAGGACGGGGGCTGCTGAGAAGTGCCATCGATGTCGCACCTACGTGCCATCGACGTAGCCATCGACGTAGCCATCGACATGGCCATCGACGTAGCCATCGACATGGCCATCGACGTAGCCATCGACATGGCCATCGACGTGGCCATCGCCTCACCATTGATTCAAGTAGGGACTAATAATAACTAGTACATGGATTTTTTTAAAAGCAAATAAGCCTCGCTCCCGCTGTGCGCTCGCTCGCGCACAACTCGCCCTTCCGTCGCACAACCCTCCCGTCGGCAAAAAAAACAAAAACAAAAAACTCCTACGTTAATTGTCTTCCACCGCACATTTCGCGCATGTGGAAAAAATGAATAAAAAAGTGTTGGTGTCCAACGGAAAAAAAACAACAACAACAACAACAACACAACAACAACAACAACAACAAAATATAAAAAAATATTTTTTTAATTTTCTCTTACGCACTCGCCCCACATCTCCCCCTCCTCCCTCTTCGCCAGCGTAACGCACAGCTCCCTCCCCCCCTTCCCCCCGTCCTGAATGGTCCACGTGCACTCGTCCTTAACGACCATCCCCCCGAGCTTCCTCCTCCCGTAGTCCCTCCCCCCTCTAACCCTGACCTCGAGGTACTCCCTTGCGAACACGACGTCGACGTCGGAGGAACGGCAGGAGGGAGGGACCCCCTTGTAGATTATCTCCACCTCGTCGGACGTCTGGTTCCACGTTAGCGAATCCGTCTCCTTGTCCTCGCTACGTTTCCCCTTTGCGACCGTCGCGTCCCCGAGGTCCAGGACGTTACCGCCACCAGCAGCATCCGCCATGATCTGTCCCTGTTTCCCATCCTCCCCCCCCCCGCCCCCGCCGCCACCGCCAGGCTCACACGCCCTCCTCCTCCACCCTCCGTCCTCCACATCCCCAATCCCGAAATCCACCCTCACCCAAACGTCCTCCCTCTCGTTATCGACGTACCTTCCTACGAACGCGTCCCCGTATATCTCCACCCCGCCGTGTCCGCACTCCCGGGCGATTCGGGTCGCGGCGGCGTTCAATACCGACGTCCCGCGGATACGGGACTTGTCGTCGGTGTACATTGATACCCCCGTGTACCCGTTGGATATCGTGGGACATACGAGGGGGGTGATTTCGACGGTGACGGCCTGGGCGATGTTCTGGAGGGCGTCGTCTGGGAACTGCTGGTACTGGGGGTTCTTCTCCTTCATCTGTGCGACGAGGGAGGAGGTTTGGGTGGGGGTTAGGGAGGAGAGGGTATGGGCGAAGTGGGACTTGGCGGCGGATTGGAGGTGGTCGGAGGTGAGGCCGCCGGAGGTGGGGCCGGTTTGGAGGACGGGGGTGTGGGGGGGGGGAGAGGGGAGGAGAAGAGAGGAGAGGAGAGGAGAAGAGAAGAGAACGACTTGTAATTGTGGAATGGTGATGTACGTGTACGTTTTGGAGAAAGTGACACACTCCCCTACCCTACGGGTATTACTTTTTTTTGGCATCTCTCTTCACTTGTGTTTTTCTAGTAAAAATTGCCCGCTTTCGTTTTTCGTTTTCTTTTAAGTCATTGCACACCCCCAACACAACGCAACACAATTTAATTACAAAAAAGAAGAGAAACCCCATCATAAAAAGCTCCTCCCGGCAAACCCCCGTTCAACGATTCAAACCTTCTCCGTCAACTCGGGCACGGCGTCGAAAAGATCCGCCACGAGTCCATAATCCGCCACCTGAAATATCGGCGCCTCCTTATCCTTATTAATCGCCACGATCGTCTTGCTATCCTTCATCCCGCTCAGGTGCTGAATCGCCCCTGATATCCCCACGGCGACGTAAAGATCCGGCGCCACCACCTTCCCCGTCTGCCCGACCTGCAGCTCGTTGGGAACGTATCCGGCGTCCACGGCGGCGCGGGACGCACCGACCGCACCACCGACCTTGTCCGCGAGCGCCTCGAGCATACCGAAGTTCTCCCCGTTCTTCATCCCCCGTCCCCCGGAGACGACGACGGAGGCGGCCGTTAGGTCCGGACGGTCCGACGCGGATACGGACTCGCTCACGAACGTGGCGGCGTTGGGGGAGGGGGGGGTCGTGACGTTTTCGACTTGGGCTGTGCCGCCGGTGGAGGGGGCCTTTTCGAACGACGTCGTTCGGATGGTCATTAGCTTGACGGTGTCGGTAGCGGTGACCTTCGCCAGGGCGTTCCCAGCGTACATGGGACGGACGAAGGTGGAGGGGGAGTGGATTTCCAGGACGTCGGAGAGGGGGGAGACGTCGAGGGACGCCCCGACGCGGGGGAGGAAGTTCTTGCCGGAGTTGGAAGCGGAGGCCATTATGTGAGTGTAGGGGGAGGAGGAGTGCAGGGAGAGGACGGCGGAGGCAGTGTGTTCTGGGGGGGGGAGGGGGTTAGTGAGCAAAAAGGGCAGGAGACGTGGAAAAGGAGAGAGAAACGAAAACGGAAACGAAAACGAAAACGAAAACGGAAACAGAAAGGGAAACGGAAACAGAAAGGGAAACGGAAACAGAAAGGGAAACAGAAATGGCAATGAAGAACAGTCCCTCACTCACCCCCGATGGACTTGGCATGATCATCCCCGTCGACGACCAGAACCTTCTTGACCCCAACGACCTCCGCCGCCTGCTTCGCGACCCCGTCCACCCCGGACCCGCACACGAGCACGTGGCAGTCCCCGCCGACCTGGCCGGCGGCGGTGACGCAGCTCAAAACTCCGGCTCCCAGGTTCGCGCCGTCGTGCTCGGCCACGACCAGGGTGGAGAGGGGGCGGGAGCGAATGCTGAGCAGACGGGTGGAGGACGAGGTTAGGCGGGAGAGCATGCTTTTTTATTGAAGTGACCTGATGGGAATATACAAATGGGAATGAATAATTTGACACAGAAGTTCACTCCGAACGATCGATGTTTAATTTGAGTTTTTGTTAGTGACAAAATTTTAAAATAGGCCACCCTTCCCCACTGGTAACTTAAAACGTCCATCGCTAAAATACATATAATTTGTACAATTTTAAAACAATTTCGCCCACGTTTTCTTTCCCCCATCTGCTTTCTGCATTTCAGCAGATGGGGAAACCGACAATACCATTCAGTTTTTCGTAGTTTACTTGCAAGTGCCAGCCGTCGTCTATGTCGAATTCCTCCGAGACTGCGTCGTTTAGTGGCCCCCCAATTAGATCTTGGGCCATTACACCGACCTGCACTTTGCCCAGAGGATCCCGGGTGTACTTGTATCTGTAAAGTTGCAGTTGCGGCGGACGACCCTTGGCATCGTCGTCCTCCTCCTCCTTCTCCTTCGCACTCTCCTTCACACTCTCCTTCACATTCTCCTCCCCAGAGCAGCCAACAACATCAACATCAACGTCAACATCAATGGGGACGATGTCAGTCTTCAGTCTCAGGTCTGACTTCTTCTTCTTCCCCTTTTTCTTTCCTCCGCCCCCGTTCTTGAAGATCTTTTCGAAGACGGCGTTCTCGATGCTAGCGTCGGGTAGGAAGGCTGTGATGTTCTTGTTCCCCTCTTTGGGGTCGAGGGCGGGGATGAGGATGGTGGCGCCGGAACTCTCGATTCTGTTGTATTGCATGTCGACTTTTGACAGGGTCGGGTGGTTGAAGAGCACTTCGGCAAAGGATCTTAGCCCTTCTACGTCAGTGTCGCGGGTGCAAATGTTATTGTCTGCGATGACGATTGACGTCAAGCTTTTGTTCCTGAGCAGTCCCGGGCACATGTCCCTCAGGCCGATCCCTCCCAGACGATTCCCCTTGAGGTCAAGAATGCTGAGCCCCAATTTTGTGAATGCCAGCATCTCCCCGAGGGGGCCGCCGCTGTCTTCGTCGATGTCGCAGTACTGGAGGCTGAGCTTCTTCAGCGTGCTGTTCGTTCGGAGACCCATGCAGAGTGCGGCAACTCCCTCGCTCTTCAGGCTCATGTTGTAATCGAGAGAAAGTGTCAATAAGCTCCTGTTCATCATGCATGAGAGTGACCGTCCGAGAGCAAAAGCTCCAATAGCAGTGATGTCATTGTCCATTAGTTCCAGATACTGTAGCTGGATTTCCGCCCCCCCAAGCCGCAGCAACTCGGCGAGGCTGGACGCGCCGTCGTCCCCAATGTTGGACCGCCAGACCCGAAGCTCCTGAAGCTGCTTGTACATTATCGGCTTTGTTTCCTTCGAGTCGGGGATCGGCTGGCGAGGCATGCCCTCTCCGATGCCCATCACGCTGGTCGACAAGGCGCGCATCCCCCCGGCCCCGAGTTTGGGGTCCTTCGGCGCCCCCCCGTCGATGATTATTTGCCGGCCCACAAAGGGATTCTCCGCATTGGTGAGGGATTTTGCAACCTGCGCATGAGGTGCAAGTCCCAGGCGTTTGCAGAAATCGTTGTATACCTTCAAGAGGGCTTCTGGCTGCTGGCCTGGCTCGTCTGAAGTAGCGGCCTTGGCGGCCTTCTTCTTGGGAGGCATTGGGGGGTGGGACTTGGAGTTGTAATTTGGTTTGGTTCTGGGAGGTTAGGGGTTACTTTTCGGGGATTTCTTTTCGTCCTTGGTCACGGAAGTATGTTTCTATCCGATCAGTATTTAGAACAAGCAAAATTGGGCTTTGGCTGGTGAGGAAGGAAGGCAACTGATTTATCAAAAAGAAAAACAGAGCCAACTGTAACAATCGTCAATTAAGGCCATGTATGCGCAAATAAAGCATGAATTCGCGCTAATATAAAGTGCATACGTTCATTTCGTCTTCAATATTAATTGAAAAGACTGCTGTACAACCCAGAAAGCAGCCTTCTAACAACCCTTCCGTTCCGTCCACAAAACGGATCACCACTAAACGCCCTCCAGCTTTTCCTTGATTCGAACCGATATCTACACTTCTTGGCAAATTCCCAAACAATATGCTCGACAGTATACCGATAACGTCAACGCCCCTTCTCCCAATTGAGTCTCGAATTGGCGCGCTGATCTACCGACAAGGCACGGAAGAAGAGAGTTCGGATGCCTCCGATAGTAACCAAAACGCGTCCTCAGGGTGGAAAAGACCAATCTTAAAGCAGCAACAATCTCTGACTCACTCGCTGCTTCAAGAGATGGACACAGGAGATGAAAACCATGAGCAATTCAATGAACTGATGGATGAAATTGATGCTTTTGTTCTGTTGGACTTTAAGAAGAACTTGAAGGTCAGCGATGTCAAAACGAAGCACGAAATGTACCGAATTTACACATTCATCGTGGACTCAAAGGAGCGGATATCGAAATCGACCCCACAGCAAGTGATCGATTTCATTTCAACCTGTGTAAAACTTCTCATTGAAATTCTCCACTTGCCTCCTTCTGTCACACCGGAAGAGACAAACTCGTATTGCCGGTCAATATTCTCCCATTTTTCTTCCAAGAAACGGTCTCTCGAAGATGCTACGCAACTCCGGCGGCAAATGGAGAGAAAGCAGGGCACAGTTGTCATGCGAGAGATCAGAGGCATGGTGCCTCGTCGAAGGTGAGTGGAAAACAGTGGGTCGCCGTCGTGATTGATTTCCTTGCCCTCCCTTCTAACCTTGTTGTATTTTTTTCTGCTCCTAATAGGCAGAGCATTCGGAACAGTTGCGAAATGAAGCTTCTCAGAAATTGTCTTTCCCCTGCTTCCCAATTTGGGGAGCAGGATAAGTCTGTGGATAATCGGGAAAAGCGCCGCCGCCAATTGGCCAGAGAGAATGAAGCGCGCAATATAGCAAAGCCTATTGCTCGCCGGGACCTCGTTGCAAGCCACCGGCGGCGTCTTATTAACGAGGCGGCGCGGAGCGGAAGTGACTATCTAGATATCGAAGATACGAAGATGGAAGTCATAAAACGCCTGACTGCTGTCAACACGAATATCTTCGACAAAAACAACAACAATAACAACAATATGATTATTAATAAGCCACTA
>ENA-OWPI01002149-OWPI01002149.1-marine-metagenome-genome-assembly--contig:-NODE-2149-length-19156-cov-10.368887_pt1 | contig 19156 bp, 13 predicted proteins | sample MGYA00238138_ERZ651775 | MGnify/ENA primary metagenome ERZ651775 (study PRJEB26906, sample SAMN06265043) | marine metagenome | isolation source: Helgoland LTER site | place: Germany:Helgoland, sampling...
AACACGGCACCCAACAGACTGGTCGATTTAATGTGGGCGCGTTCCCAGCGGAAATCGTCTGCTGTGACACAGGTCACGCCGTTTTCACGGTCTGACGCACTCGGCATTTTCATCTCATTGGTCATTAAGTAGACGGTCGGCTCAATGTTTTCTGGCATCACATGATCCCGCATACCAACACCCCGCGTGACCTGTATGTACACCATCTGATCGCTTTGCGTCACCGCGACCTCCCGCTGCGCTGCGTACTGCGTAATAAGCTTGGAGATCACGGCCCGCCAGGCAGTCTCGGTCATGGGGTTTTTGATTCTGCTTTCGGTGAGGCTGCGCTGCATCCGATCTAGATGGTGCTGCATTCGAAAGGGTGTGCCGGCGTACACGGGAACGACTTCATAGATGCCGTCGCCGAAGATAAAGCCACGGTCCATGACACTAACCTGCGCTTTGTCTATGGTGGTATAGGTGCCGTTGAGGTAACAGGGCAGTGCGGGTAGGTGTGTCATCCGGAGGTGGGCTTGCGTTGGGTTGTGGGAGATTCCATTCTATGGGGGCTGCCGAACAGTGACGATTGCGCCTCAAGGGTAAACCCTAGTCTTGCGGTTTAAAAAATGGACGGACAATAGGTGGCTGAAACAGTTGAATCAAAATTATAATAATAAAAGATAGTGTTTCAATTCAAAAGTCTCCCATCTGATTTCTCCTGCATGCCCATTTACCTAAAGTGAAACTGTCAACCGTCATAGATGAGCGCTATGAGCAACTCAGCGCGGAGTTGAAGCGTGCCGCAAAGTGGGTTCGTTCGCACCCCGCTGAGCTGGGTCTGCAGTCACTGCGCCAGTCAGCCTACGCGGCTGGCGTGTCACCTGCAACGATGTCTCGGCTTGCCCGAGGCTTGGGTTTTGAGAGTTTCGAGGCCATGCGACGTCCAACCATTGCGGCAATTGCGCAGTCCATCGGTACAAACTTACCGTCCCCAGAAGAGCCAACAGCTTCTGGCGACTATTCCGCTTTCGATGAGCTCAATCAGTTTCAAGTCGACAACCTAGCGTCCATCTATCAGCGTAATAGCGTCGAGGCGTATGCCGCAGCGGCCGACGAAATTCTGAAGGCTCGCAAGGTCTTGTTTTTAGGCCTGCGCTCCGCGTTTTCAATGGCTTATCACTTGCACTATACGTGCGACTGGTTGCGTGACAACACGGCTGTTGCCGCTGATGCGGGTGGGGCTTGGCCAGAAAAAGTCTTGTCACTGGCCCCGCCTGACTTGTTGGTGGTGGTTAGCCAAGCTCCTTACACCCGCATGGTGGTTGAAAACACACAGACCGCGGCGGATCGCGGCGTACGCATTTTAGCGATTACCGATAGCGAGTTGTCACCGCTAGCGCGGTTAGCCACGGTCAGTTTGTTTTTCCGTTCTTCCTCATCGTCATTTTTTCATTCGCAAGTAGGCGCATTGGCGTTGGCGGAGCGACTGATGGCGGATGTCGCGCAGCGTGGTCGGGCTGATGTCAACGCGCGACTTTCCGACCGCCGCGACATGCTGCAAAACAACCGTGCGTATTGGGAAAAGCCCGGCACATTCAAAACACCCAAACCTCCCAAAACCTCCTAAAACCCCAGCGAGCAAGGTCAACCCAGGCCATGATCGCGACTAAGTGAACCCTCAGAAACCCATGAATGCCAGATTTCAACCAGGAACGGCCACCGTTAGCGCTGGTGACACGCGTGTCTTCCATCGCCACTTGCAAAAAGATTTTCCAGTAGCGGTCAGCGGTGAAGGCATCGCGCTGATTGATGCCAATGGGAAGCGTTACCTTGACGCGTCAGGTGGTGCCGCCGTGTCGTGCTTAGGGCACGGTCACCCCGATGTGATCGCTGCGATGCACGCGCAGTTGGACCGCTTGGCCTACGCGCATACTAGTTTTTTTACGACTGAGGTTGCTGAGCAACTCGCGGACAACTTGATCGCCAATGCGCCGGCCGGCATGGGCCAAGTGTATTTTGTGAGTGGTGGGTCAGAGGCTGTCGAGGCCGCGCTAAAAATGGCGCGGCAGTACTTTGTGGAAATAGGTCAGCCGCAACGCCAACACTTTATCTCTCGCCGTCAGAGCTACCATGGCAATACCTTGGGCGCGTTGGCTGTGGGCGGTAATCAATGGCGCCGCGCGCAGTTTGAGCCCATTTTGATAGACGTGACACACGTGGCGCCTTGCTACGCTTACCGCGATCAACTGGCTGAGGAAACGCCTGAGGCTTATGGTCAGCGCTTAGTGCAGGAGTTGGCCGACACGATTGAGCGTTTAGGCCCAGAAAACGTCATGGCGTTCGTCGCGGAGACCGTTGGCGGCGCCACCGCTGGTGTGTTGACTGCGGTGCCCGGTTATTTCAAATCGGTGCGTGCGTTGTGTGACCAGCACGGCATTTTGTTGATTCTTGATGAAGTCATGTGCGGGATGGGCCGAACCGGTACGTTGCACGCGTGTGAGCAAGAGGGTGTCAGCCCCGACCTGATGGCCATCGCCAAGGGCTTGGGCGCGGGTTATCAGCCCATTGGCGCTGTTATGGCGCAGTCTAAGCTGGTGGATGTGTTTCGAAAAGGGAGTGGCTTGTTTCAACACGGGCATACCTACTTGGGTCATCCGATGGCGTGCGCGGCGGCACTGGCTGTGCAGCAAGTTATCGAGCGTGACGGCTTGCTCGCGCAGGTTCGTGCGCGTGGCGATTGTCTGATACAGACCCTGAACGCGCAATTCGGCGACCACCCGCATATCGGCGATATACGTGGCAGAGGCTTGTTTTGGGGCATCGAGTTGGTGGAGGACAGGGCGACGAAACAGTGGTTTGACCCCGAGATGCGCTTACACGCAAAGATCAAAACTGAGGCCATGAAGCGTGGACTCATGGTCTATCCAATGGGCGGCACGCTTGACGGCAAACGGGGTGACCACGTGATGCTGGCGCCGCCATTTATTTCAACGGAAGCTGAGGTGATTGAGATTGTCTCTCGACTGCATGAGTCCGTGAATGCAGCGATTGAAATGGGTCGTACAAATTAATGCGCACCATTTGATCGCTAAACCCCGTCTAGAAATTTGCCGACGGCAGATTTTTGACAAGAAATGGGACACAATCCCGAAACTTAAATCAAGGAGAAAACTATGAAGAAGCTTTCACACGTATCGGCAGTGGCTCTTAGCGCTGTCACGTTCGCTGTAGCCATGACTGCACCCATGACCGCAGCACATGCACAACAAAAATTCATGACCATCGGCACGGGTGGCGTGACAGGCGTTTACTACGCCGCTGGTGGCGCTATCTGCCGCTTGGTCAACAAAGAGCGCAAAGACCACGGCATCCGTTGCTCAGTCGAGTCAACGGGCGGTTCGGTGTTCAACATCAACACGATCGCTGGCGGCGAGTTGGACTTTGGCGTAGCCCAGTCTGATTGGCAGTACCACGCCTACAACGGCAGCAGCAAGTTTGAAGGTAAGCAAGTTAAAGATTTGCGTGCGGTGTTTTCAATTCACCCCGAGCCCTTCACCGTGTTGTCGCGCAAGGAAGCCAATGTGACTAAGTTTGAAGACTTCAAGGGTAAGCGCTTCAACGTAGGCAACCCAGGCTCTGGAACCGCAGCATCAATGGATGTTTTGCTTGGCGCCATGGGCTGGAGCAAGGGCGACTTTGGCTTGGCAACAGAGTTAAAGGCTGACGAGCACGGCGCTGCTTTGTGTGACAACAAGATTGATGGCTTCTTCTACGGCGTTGGCCACCCTGCGGCTAACATCCAGGACCCGGTCACGACCTGTGGCGCAAAGCTTGTGCCACTGACAGGCCCTGCAGTCGACAAGTTAGTGAACGAAAACAGCTTCTATGCCAAAGCCAACATCCCTGGCGGTTTGTATGCGGGTCATCCAGAGCCAACACCCACCTACGGTGTATTGGCCTCTTTCGTGACATCAGCAAAGGTGCCTGATGAGGTGGTTTATACCTTGGTGAAATCAGTCTTTGAGAATTTTGACGACTTCAAGAAATTGCACCCTGCGTTTGCAAACTTGGATCCGCAGAACATGATCAAAGATGGATTGTCAGCACCATTGCACCCCGGTGCCGTGAAGTATTACAAAGAAAAAGGCTGGATGTAAATCCACACCTGCCGCTATGCGGCCGTTTCTTTGAAGCTCGTGTGAGCTAAATTGGACAGCATCCCGTGTGGATGCTGTCCTTGTTTGTAATGTTGTTTTGAAAAATATAACTATGTCGAACAAATCAAGCGGCGCTCGGGTGCCTGAGATTGATGTTGCACAACTGGTTGCGGAAAACGACCTTGGGGGGCGCAACCCTGGGGCTGTGCTCGCACGCTTACTGGTGATCTTGGCGATCACCTGGTCTGTGTTTCAGTTGTGGATTGCGTCGCCGTTGCCGTACAGCACGGGTTGGTTTGTTTTCAATGACACCGAGTCCCGTTCCATTCACTTGGGGTTTGCGTTGTTATTGGCCTATTTGTCTTACCCCGCATTTAAGCGCTCGCCACGCCACCGCATCCCCTCAACCGATTGGTTATTGGCGCTTGGCGCGGCATTCTGTGGCTTGTACTTGTTCATTTTTTATCGTGATTTGGCCACACGCCCCGGTCAGCCCATACTCATAGATATGGTGGTGGGCATGACCGGCATCGCGCTTTTGTTAGAGGCGACACGTCGCGTTCTTGGCCTCCCGATGGTGATCGTTGCACTCGTATTTTTGGGCTATACCTTTGGGGGCGCTTTCATGCCGGACATGATTGCTCACCGAGGGTTCTCAATCAGCCGCGCAATGAGTCATCAATGGCTAACAACGGAGGGGGTTTTTGGCGTTGCGCTGGGTGTCTCAAGCGGCTTTATTTTCCTGTTTGTTTTATTTGGTTCCTTGTTAGATAAGGCGGGGGCTGGTAACTACTTCATCAAGTCGGCGTTCGCTTTGCTAGGCCACATGCGAGGCGGCCCAGCGAAGGCGGCTGTGTTGTCGTCGGCTGCCACCGGCATTATTTCGGGGTCATCGATTGCCAACGTGGTGACGACAGGTACCTTCACCATCCCGCTAATGAAGCGGGTTGGCTATCGCCCCGATCAGGCGGCGGCTGTTGAGGTGTCTAGTTCGGTAAATGGGCAACTTATGCCGCCCGTGATGGGCGCTGCCGCATTCTTGATGGTCGAATATGTTGGCATCCCTTATATCGAGGTGATGAAGCATGCGTTTTTGCCGGCCATCATTTCGTATATTGCGCTGCTATACATCGTGCACTTGGAAGCCTTGAAGGCCGATATGGTGGGCCTGCCGCGACGCGGTAACGCGACCGCAAGCAGTCGCTTGCTATCGTTTGGCCTGACGGTTTCGGGGCTGTTGGTACTTTGCGGTGTGGTCTATTGGAGCGTGGGTTGGGTGAAAGGGGCGGCGGGCGACGCTGCCGTGTGGATTGTTGGGTGCGCCCTGCTGCTCAGTTATGTCGGCTTGCTGTGGTACGGGGCGAAACAGCCCGCGCTTGAGCTGGATGATCCAAACAGTGAGGTCTTTGAACTTCCAGAGGCAGCCCCCACACTCAAATCGGGTTTGCACTATTTGCTCTCGATTGTGGTGCTGATTTGGTGTTTGATGGTTGAACAGCTATCACCCGGTCTGTCCGCATTCTGGGCGACGATGTTCATGATTTTTGTGATGCTGACCCAGCGCCCCATTACCGCGATTTTTAGGGGGGAAGGGCAGTTGGGCCGTGCCTTCGCGCTTGGCCAAAAAGAACTGTTGGATGGTTTGGCAACCGGCGCACGAAACATGATTGGCATTGGTGTTGCCACCGCTTCAGCGGGCATCATCGTGGGGACGGTGTCGTTAACTGGTATCGGTCTGGTGATGACGGAGCTGGTTGAGCTGCTGTCAGGTGGTAATTTGATGCTGATGTTGGTGTTGGTTGCTGTCATCAGTTTAATACTGGGCATGGGCCTGCCAACCACTGCCAATTACATTGTGGTTTCTACGCTTATGGCGCCCGTTGTAGTTGAGCTCGGGGCGCAAAGCGGGCTCATTGTTCCGCTCATTGCGGTTCACATGTTTGTTTTCTATTTTGGTTTGATGGCTGACGTTACACCGCCCGTTGGCTTGGCATCTTTTGCCGCCGCGGCGATCGCAAAGTCTGACCCAATCAAGACTGGCGTGACCGCATTTTTCTACAGCATGCGGACAGCTATCTTGCCATTCCTGTTTATCTTTAACACCCAGTTGCTGATGATCGGCTTGGATGGTCCGCTTCACCTCATATTGACTGTGGTTAGCGCGACCATTGCCATGTTGGTGTTTGCTGCGGCGACGCAGGGCTACTTTGTGGTGCGCTCAAAGTGGTACGAAAGTGTGGCGCTTTTGCTGGTGGCCTTCACCTTATTCCGTCCTGGTTTCTGGTGGGATATGGTCTACCCCCCATACGTTAACGTACCGGCCAGCCAGCTGACGCAATTGGTTGAAGCCGCACCAGCTGGCGCTTCAAAGCGCCTCTGGATCGAGGGCATGAACCTCGACGGCAAGGAAATTAAGAAGGGCGTCTTGCTGCCACTAGGAGAACAGGGCAGCGCCCGCGAACGACTTAAAAATGTGGGCTTGATGGTGATGCCAGAGGGCGATCGCATGCGCATCATGCAGGTTAAATTCAACAGCCGTGCTGAAAAATTAGGCTTTGAACAGGGCTTTGAAATTGTGTCAGTCGAAGTCATCGCAGAGCGTCCGGACAAAGAGCTGATGTTTTTGTTGGCAGCGGCGCTGCTCGCAGGCGTCGTCGCCAACCAGCGTCGCCGTCGCTATTGAGGGTGTTCTGAAAGGTCTCTTGGATTGGATTGAACCTTCGCGTGTCCGATGGCTCGATTACGTCTGGGATCTCTCGTTTAGAAGTCATTTCCAGTGATGGTGGGAGCGTTTTAATGTGTGGCGGCTGTTCGTTCTCAGGTCAGTAATGTGCAGCACAACAAACGAAGCGGGGCTTTTTGTTGGCTCGCGCAGACAAGCTCCTCTTGGTAGGCCATCAGCCAAGGGCCCCTAGTCGCGAAATTTACAAGTCAAAATCTATGATAAAAAGAATAATCTATTCGGCGGCGAGTTGATTTGTTGACCACCCGCGTGATTTGGGACAGTCGCTCTAGCGGCGCTTGGACATGGACAGCCAAGAAGTTGTAAAACGATCAGTGGGTTTAAAGATGCATAAAAGAATGATTCGGGTTTTCGTCTGGTTTTTGTTGGCAATGTTCATCAACGGACCAGTCATCGCCAATGACGGAGAGCGCAGTACGCATGGTGAGGCTGTCAAGCAAGAAGCCGAGCAGGCGAGCGGTTTCCCGGTTACCGTAGACCTCGTCGTAGATGAGGTGGCGGATGTCTCGATCGGGAGCGGCCGGTTTCGCGCCGTTGCTGAGATGCTCCTTTCATGGCGTGGCGATGCTACCGGTGCCTTTGAACCGCGCACGTTAACGGGTAGTGCCATTGATGTGTTTCTGGCAGAGAATTTTGACCCCGGTATCTTTATAGCTAATGCAGAAGCGCCTCGTGAGGTAATGGCGAGATCTCTCACGCTTTTTCCTGATGGGCGCGTCGAGTTATTCGAAAAATTCGCAGTAATTCTTACTTTTGAGACGGCCATCCCCTCGTATCCATTTGGAGATTTAGATTTACGTATCGAGTTGCAATCTGTAAACCATCCCATTCCTGAGTTGGCGTTGCAGCCGCGTCACTTCGAGTTCGGGCACGATAATCTTGCCCATACGGTATTGAAGGGTAATTGGTATCTTCACGGCAATGAGTCGGAGGTGACCAGTGTAAAGAGCTTAAGTCACGGCGGAAAGTCGCGCTTCTCCCTCGCTATATTCCACATCAAAATTGCGCACGACTTTACAGATGTTGCCCAAAAGATTTTGGTCCCGCTGTTATCCATCCTGTTCCTTTCTATGTTCATCAATCGTTACATCGTGATTTTCGAAACAGAGTCCGGTGGCGATAACGGCAACTGGCGAGTAGGCGGTCAATTAACGCTGTTATTGACGCTGTTCGCCTTGAAGTTCTCGTTGGGCGACGACATTCCCGCGACCCATTATTTAACTATGGTTGACGCTCTTTTTATCGCCGTTTCAGTCATGGTGGTTTTTGCATTGGTTTGGGGTATTTACGTCATCTACTTGTTCCAGTCTGGCCGCGTTGAACGGGGCCACAAGTTTGAGCACAGGAGCAACCTGATTTTCTTGTTGTTAGGTCTCGTGTTTCTCGCTTGGGTCGCGAGCTATTTACTTCCTGTATCCCATTAAGGGACACGACGGACTCGGCTTCATTGTTGGGCCTTTTGGCGACGCCTTTGCTGGCCCATTACATGAAGGGCAAGTAGCTATGGGCTGATCGGGAGGCGCCGCTCCCTTACGCTACCTTAATCGCTCCGCGTCGAATCTGGTCCCTCTCCAGGCTTTCGAATAGCGCCTTGAAGTTGCCTTCGCCAAAACCTTCGTCCGCTTTACGCTGGATAAATTCGAAGAACACAGGGCCTAGCAGGGGTTGGCTGAAAATTTGCAACAGCAAGCGCTTTTCGCCGTTAGCGGTGGAGCCGTCCATCAAGATGCCCCGTGCTTGTAATTCGGGCACCGGCTCGCCGTGGCCTTGCAGGCGTTCTTCTAGCATCTCGTAATAGATGTCGTTGGGCGCTGTCATGAGCGGGATGCCCGCCATTTGCAGTGCGTCTACGCTTTTCAATAGGTCGTCTGTCAAGAGCGCAATGTGCTGGATGCCTTCGCCGTTGAACTGCATCAAGAACTCTTCGACCTGCCCCCCGGTCTTGCCCGACTCTTCGTTGAGTGGGATGCGGATCATGCCGTCTGGCGCCATCATCGCCTGGCTGGTCAAGCCGGTGTACTCGCCCTTGATGTCAAAGTAGCGAATCTCCTGAAAGTTAAACAGCTTCTTATAAAAACCGCTCCAGTGCGCCATGCGCCCTTTGTAGACGTTGTGTGTCATGTGGTCGATGAGGGTGAAGCCATGTCCCGGTGGGTGTCGGTCCACCCCATCGATGAATTCAAAGTCGATGTCGTAGATGCTTTTGCCGTCTTCAAAGCGGTCGATCAGGTAAAGCGGCGCGCCGCCAATGCCCTTGATTGCGGGCAAGCGCAGTTCCATGGGACCGGTCGGGACATCGACCGGTTGAGCGCCTAGCTCGAGGGCTCGTGCATATGCCAGGTGTGCGTCTTTGACGCGAAACGCAAGCGCACAGGCGCATGGGCCGTGCTCTGAGGCGAAGTAACCCGCCAAGCCTTTGGGCTCGCGGTTGACGATGAAATTAATGTCACCTTGGCGGTAGAGCACCACGTCTTTGGAGCGGTGATGAGCCACTAGTGAGAAGCCCATTTTTTCGAAAATGGGCTCTAACACGCCCGCCACAGGCGAGGCGAACTCGACGAACTCAAAGCCACACAGGCCCATAGGGTTGTCAAATAAATCGGTCATGCAAATCTCCAGTCATGTGCAGGTCAAGGCTGCAAGGCGCAGCGAGGCCTGAATTGAAATCGGTCAAACAAAATAGGGGGTTGGAAGTCGGGGGCTTCAGCCCCGACCTACAAAAAGAGATCAACCGCGCCGTGGGGGTGCGCAGGACCTGCCACGCGTGCTGCGCGCGAGGTGGATGCCGAAAATCAATACCTGAATGGACATGGGATCTGATGGTGGCCGCATACGCCCAGCGTGTCAAGCGGTAAGCATCGGGTGCCTTGCGGCTACTGTACGTTGGCTGCATATCGCTTGTGTTTCTGCCCTGCGTGCAACCGGGCAGGATTACCGCCCAACACAATCTCCTCATTGTTTCAAGTCGGATTAAGATGCGCGAGGTGAGGCCGCCGCTTGCGAATGCAGCATGGGCCAAACACCAACTAACCGTAAATCAATAAACGACTCACAGGAGACATAAGAATGACCAAAGCAGTTCGCTTTCACACGTCCGGCGGTCCAGAGGTATTGCAACTGGACGATATCCAAGTAGGCGACCCGGGGCCCGGACAGGTTCGCATCCGCCACACCGCAATGGGTGTTAATTTTGTTGATACCTATCAGCGCTCTGGGCTTTACCCCATGCAACTGCCTGCGGTCGCGGGTAACGAGGGTGCTGGCGTCGTCGAGGCGCTTGGCGCTGGGGTGAGCGATCTCAAGGTGGGTGACCGCGTGTGCTACACCGGCTTGGCAGGGTCTTATTGTGAGGAGCGTTTGGTCCCAGCAGACCGCATGGTGAAGTTGCCAGACGGTATCAGCGATGCGCAAGCGGCTTCTATGTTGCTGAAAGGTCTCACCGTTCATTACCTGATCTTCTCGACCTACGCGGTCAAGAAGGGCGAGACCGTGCTCTGGCACGCGGGCGCCGGTGGCGTTGGCCTGATTGCTTGCCAGTGGTTGAATGAACTGGGTGTGAACACCATTGCAACTGCTGGCTCAGATGAGAAGCTGGCGCTGGCTAAAGCGCATGGTGCGCACCACTTGGTCAACTACACCACCGAGAATTTCGCCGAACGGGTGAAGGCGCTCACTGATGGCAAGGGGGTGCCAGTGGTCTATGACTCGGTGGGTAAGAGCACGTGGGAGGGCTCGCTAGACTGCCTGAGCCCGCGTGGGTTAATGGTGAGTTTTGGTAATGCCTCAGGCCCTGTGGCGCCTGTCAACCTCGGCATTCTTGCCGCCAAAGGCTCGATCTATGTGACGCGCCCAACGCTGGCGACTTACATCGCGACACGTGCAGATCTGGTGTCGCGTTGCAACGCCTTGTTCGACATGGTGACCTCTGGGAAGATAAAAATCGACGCATCGGCAAGCTACAAGCTCGCCGACGCGGCGCAAGCTCACCGCGACCTCGAGGGACGCAAAACCACGGGCTCGGTCATCCTGGTTCCTTGAGGCAAGGTCGCTGTTGCCTCAACCTGAGATCCGCGCCTAACTTAGGCGCTGGTCTTCAAGGTTCGATCAAACAAATGGTGTAAGCGCTCCCAGTGGCGCTCGGCTGCTACGGCGTGGTAGACCGGACGTTGCGGGAACGCAAACCCGTGCTCCGTGCCGGGGTACCATTCGATTCTGTAGGGCTTGCTACTTGCTTTCAAACCCGTCTCGAGTTTCGCGACATCGGCGGGTGGGGCCCACTTGTCGGTCTCGGCGCAGGCAAAGTAGCTCTCGCAGGGCAGTTTGGACGCAACGATGTGCGGGGAGTCGGGTTGGTCGGTCGCCATATTGGCGCCGTAGACCGAGGCGATGCTGCTGAAACGGTCAGGAAATGTCGTGGCCGCCCACACCACAAACGGCCCGCTCATGCAGTAGCCGACAGCGCCAATGCGCGTTGCGTCGGCGTAGGGTTGCGCGTCAACAAAGTCCAGTAAAGCGCGGGTGTCACACGTGGTTGTGGTGGCGGTTAGCGTGGCCATCAGCGAGAACATGTAGGCCATTGCGGTCTCGGTGCGCTCTTTAAGCCAGTAATCGCGTGAGTTGCGGTAGTACAGGTTGGGTAACACCACGCAGTAGCCGGTGGCAGCCAGGCGACGTGCCATGTCGTGCAGCTCTTCGCGCTTGCCCGGGGCATCCATATAAAACAGCACCACGGGGTGCGGCCCATGCTCTTCTGGGTGGACAACAAATGTATTCATCGCGCCGTCAGCGGTGGGGATGTCTAGGTGGTGTTCGATCATGTCGCGGTTACCTTATGGGTTGGGTAAATCTGGGGTTAACGCAGTTAAGAGGTCCTTGCTTATGTCGTGGGGTGGCCAAGGAGCCAGCGTAGCGTAGGAGCGTATATTGCCTGTTTTGGTGGTGGCGGAACCTAACGGATGTGACAGCGACAGCGACCGGCAAGGGGCCTGCTAGATAGCCTGTTTGAGGACCCTAGCCAAATGCTAGACTTGGCAAAGACCAACCGTTACCAGTACCTTTTATGACCCACAAGCCAACACTCTGTATCGGTATTCTCACTATGAATGAGGAGCGCCGCATTGCGCGTTGCATAGAGAGTGCGCGCTTTGCGGACGATATCGTGGTGGTTGACAGTGGTAGTTCGGACAGCACAGTGGGTGTTGCCAAAGGGTTAGGTGCGGATGTTCATGTGTACAGCGACTGGCAAGGCTTTGCCGAACAGCGCAATCGCTTGCTGAAACATTGCACGGCAGACTACATTTTCTTTTTAGATGCCGATGAGGAGATCCCTCCTGAACTGGAGGCCGAAATATTGGCGGTGGTTCATGCGGGCCAACCCGGTGTCTGGGAGGTGTTGTGGAACCAAGTGGCATACGGCAGACCGTTGACACATATGAAGTCTACCGGCGGTATCCCGAGACTTTTTCAGACCAGCAATCTCCTGCGCTACGAAGGCGTGGTGCACGAGGGGGCTGTGCTTCGTGACCCGAGCGTGACCGTCAGTCAGTTTACGACGCGCCTGTTTCATTACTCACGTGAGACCGTGTACGGCAGCATTCAAAAGCTGGCCCAGTACGCACAGCTAGGGGCGGTGAAACGTGCCGAGAAGGGGAAAACAGGCGGGGTGCTGCGGGGGATGGCATCTGGCTTTGCCAACTTTATGCAGCTGTACTTCTTTAGGCGCGGGTTTTTATGTGGACCGGAAGGCTTTTTGTTTTGCTTCTTCATCGCGTTGGAGTGCTTTTTTAGGTACGCGATGATTACATACGATCGGGACGCTTTAACTTCAGTTGTTAAGCGATAGGCTTTGGCTGAATGTGTCGATCTTGATCCGCCGAGTGGTCTCTGGATGCACCCACCTCTGCCATCAATAGCGCCAAAATGAAGGTAAACAGGTGGTTCTCTACCGCCAACCACAGAGCGCCGTGAACCAAGCTATCTACCACCATAATGCCTAGAAAGCTAAGTAGGAGTGCGCGTTTTGGGTCTGGTAGCCGCCGTGAACCTTGGGCCGCGCTGTAAAGATAAAAGACATACGCCAGTATGCCCACGATGCCCAGTTCCACGCCAAAAAATAGAAACTGATTGTGCGGATGTACGTCGACCACGGCACAGCTGGGGGCGTCACCACACGACTGACTTGCGAGGGTGCCGTATGACCCTGTGCCCGACCCAAAGATTGGGCGTGCTTTTATCTGGTCTATCGAGAATGACCACATGGTCAGTCTCGCCCCAGTTGAGGTTGCCCCATTCAATTGTTTTAAGGCTGCGGGACCGCTCAACTGTAATTTCGCCTCTGTGTAAATTGCCCCGATGCGTTGGTTCGCAGAGGTTGACAGGAAGAGCAGGGTGGAAAGCGCGAGTACCGCAGTGAGGGCTACCACCAGTCGCATGCGTTTAGGGCTGATTGAAAAAGCGTACACACTCAGTGCCACAACTATTGAGAGGTAGCCTGTACGCCCACTCGATAAAAACAATATCGATAACGTAGCCAATACGGACAACCCAGCCCAGCAGGCTCTCAGCAGGGGGCGTTTTTCCTGAAACGCCTTAGTTAGCGACAGCACTGCGAAAGTTGCCATAAGCAACCCCTGAGCGATGTAGTCTTTGAAAACGGTATGGTCAGCACCCCACCCGCTTGGCGTTGCCGCAACAGCCCATGGCACATGGACCCATAAGCCAGCATACGTGCTCGCCAAAGTAAAGATCATCGCGATGGCGAAGGCGTGCCAGCAACGCTCGCGCCATTGTGCGTCGACCAAGAGGGTCAAGGTCATTAGTAAAAACAAGAACTTACTGTACTTATTCACCGCCTGCAAAATGGTGTCTGTTGGGCCAATGCTGTAGGTTGCACCGATCAGTACCAGACCAAACATCAACAAAGCCGGCTTGGTGATGGGGTTGTGCGCGATGGCTAGCCACTTGGCCTTGAAGTTACCGGAGAGCAGCCAAAAGAGAAGAGTGAGCGCAAGCAGCGTGTTGGCGGCACCAAGCTTCATCGGGAAAAATAAAAACACACCGACGAGAAAAATCTGCGCAAGGTGCTCGGCACGGCCCCGTAGATTCAAGGACTGAGCGTGGCCTGTTTCCATGCGCGCATTGTATCTGTATCAGGCATGCGAGGTAAGAACTTAATGCGCCGCACCCTGAGTCAAGAGTTTAACGAGACAGACTCCCAGCGCAAGGCCAGGAAACGGGTGATGAATCAGTTGATTGCAGTCTATGGCAAACCACCGGCTATACGGATGGACAATGGCACCGAGATGACATCTCAGGGCTTCACGTATTGGGCTGAGCGGCATCCCTACCCGGGGTGTTTGAACGGAGTGTCTCTGGTTTCAAACTGGCCACTTAACAGGGACGTCTACGAACCCACGGCATATGCCAGTTATACTTGTCAAACATGTATTTTAAATGTGGCTCAACCGAATTTAGCAACGATATGATTTTCAAGCCCCTTATAAGAACCTCGGTCATTGCGTTGAGTTGTTTCACGATACAGCAATGGGCCATCGCTCAGGTTGGCATGGACCCGGTCACCCAATCAACTCCGAGTGCTTCGCCGAGGGCGACAACGCCTACCACTGGCCGTGACCTCGGGCTTACCTTGCCGAATGGCGTCAGTCAGCGAGGGCTCGCTGAGCGGTCAAACCTTGATCTTCGGGCCGCAGCAGAAGCGCCGACAGTGGTTGATCGTGATCCTTTACCCCCTCTGCGCTCCACACAATTTCAGACATACGTGGCAGGTATTTCTGGTCAGGCGATCCCCCTGTTTGGATACGACCTCTTTGGGGCTCGCCAGTTCGGCGCAGCAGACAACTTACCGGCGCCTGGCGATTACCTGATTGGCCCAGGTGACACGATAGAGCTGCGGGTTTGGGGCGCCGTTGACATGGCCCAGAATCTCACCGTTGACCGAAACGGCGAGGTCTCTATTCCGAAGGTTGGCGCGGTTGTTGTGGCGGGCACAAGGGTCAAAGACCTTGAGAGCGTGCTCGAAAAACGCATTGCCCGCGTCTTCAAGAACTTTGAGGTCAGCGCCACCCTCGGTAACCTGCGTGCCATCACGGTCTACGTGGTTGGGCAGGCACGGGTACCTGGCGCCCATAAAGTTGCAGGCTTTTCAACCTTAATCAGCGCGCTGTTTGAAACGGGCGGTCCAAGCGCGCTGGGTTCGATGCGTGACGTGCAACTGGTTAGGGATGGTAAATCCGTGACCCGCTTAGACCTATACGACTTCATTCGCAGTGGCGATAAGTCGGGTGATGCGCCACTTCGCCCAGGCGACGTGATACTTATTCCACCTGCAGGCCCTCGGGTTGCGCTGATTGGTGCGCTCGACCAGCCCGCGGTCTATGAGCTAAAACCGGCCGAACAAAGCCTCAAGGGCCTGTTGAGTTTTAGTGGCGGTGTCAACGTTCTAACAACGCCGCATAAGGCACTGATTGAGCGAATTGACCCCGGCAATTCCAATAGGCCACTGGCAGTCAAAGAGATTACGCTGGATGAGCAGGCGCTCAATCAGCCGTTGGCGCGTGGCGACATCGTCACGCTATTCTCAGTGCCGCAGGCTTTTTCAAACGCGGTGACGCTGCGTGGTAATGTGGCCGCACCTTTGCGCTACAGCTTTACGCCCGGGATGCGCATCTCTGACCTCATCCCCGAACCTGCAGCGCTGATAACTGGCGAATATTACCGTCGCAAGAACAAGGTTGTGCAGTTCGAAGCGGGGGACACAAAACTCACTGATGCGTCAGTGGTAGATGATGTCCGCAACCTGCTGGAGGAGATCAACTGGGACTACGCGCTCGTACAGCGCTTCGATACCAACACGGTTACATCGCAGCTACTCCCGTTTAACTTGGCGCGCGCGATCAGGGCCAAGGACCCCCGCCATGATCTCGTGTTGCAGCCCGGTGACGTTGTCACCATATTTGGGGTTAAAGATGTGCCCGTGCCGGTCGCCAAACGCCAGCGCTTTGTTGAGGTGCGCGGAGAGGTCGCCGTGCCAGGTATCTATGAAGCTGCCCCGGGGGATACGCTCGACCAAGTCATCTTGCGTGCGGGTGGTTTGACGCCATCGGCCTATCTCTACGGCGCGATCTTCACGCGTGAGAGTACACGTCAGCAACAGCAGGCTAACTTGGAGCTCGTGAAGAGGCGGTTAGAAACGGACATATCCAATCAGAGCGCGACGTTGGCGCAAAATACCAGAGACGCGCTAACGGGTGCTGCAGATGCTGCCGCTATCCAGCTTCAGCAGCAAGAAAAGGCGCGTGCCCTCGACCGCATCAGCGAGCTGAAGGCGTCAGGACGCATCGCTCTAGAGCTCGACCCCCGCCGCCCTGAGCTGCCCGACATCTTGCTAGAGGATGGCGACGTGCTCACCGTTCCCGTGCGTCCAGACTTCGTAGCGGTCTATGGCGCCGTCTACGCCGAGACAGGCTTCCTCTACCGACCAGGTAGGCCTGTGAGTGAGTACATCGAGCAGGCGGGGCCCACCGCGAGCGCGCTGCTTGACGGTGCGCTCGTCATCCGAGCCGATGGATCAATCCTCGCCAACGGGGCCCAACGCAGCTGGGCTGGGCTAGGGAACGGTCGCTTCATGTCTGCCGCGCTGCAGCCGGGTGACGCCATCTTCGTGCCCGAAGAGGTCGACAAGCGCACCGGTTACACCCGATTTATCGAGGGTGCTAAAGACTGGACGCAGCTGTTGTACCAGTTCGGTATCGGTGCGGCGGCTTGGAAGAGCCTGAACTAGGGGCTATGACGTGAGCGAAAACGGCAATATGAGCGATAACCAAGGCGCCACCCCAATGAGTGCGATGGATGATGACGAGATCAGTCTGCTCGACCTGCTGCAAGTCGTGGCCGAAAACCTGCGCCTACTCATCCTCGGTCCATTGTTGGTGGGTCTCACCGCGTTGGGCGTTAGCTTTACGATACCACCAACCTTCACCGCAAACACCAGTTTCCTGCCGCCCCAGCAGCAAAACAGTGCAGCGGCCAGTATGCTCAGTAGCCTTGGCGCCTTGGGCGGGCTGGCGGGCGCCGCAGCGGGCATCAAGAACCCGGCTGACCAGTACGTGGCGTTTATGAAGAGCAATCAGCTACTCGATGCGCTGATTGATGAATTTGATCTCATGAGCCGCTACGAGGTGGCGTACCGCAGTAGCGTGCGAGCCGCACTAATGGGGAGTTCGCGCATCGCAAGTGGCAAGGACGGCATCATCACCGTGGAGGTGGACGATACCGACCCCCAGCTGGCCGCCGATATGGCCAACGCTTACGTCACGCAGCTCGAGGCCCTCATGAGCCGCCTGGCCGTCACAGAAGCACAACAGCGCCGCCAGTTCTTTGAGTTGCAGTTGGAGACCGCCAAGAAAAAGCTCATCCAGGCCGAGATTGCACTGTCCCAAACTGGCGTGTCAAGCGACGTCTTAAAGTCTGCGCCAGCAACCGCCATTGCGGGGGTGGCCGCGCTCCAAGCGGAGGTGACGGCGCAAGAGGTACGGCTGGTGTCTATGCGCGGCTACCTGACCGAGACGGCGCCCGAATTCAAGCAGGCCGTTACGGCGCTGGCTAGCTTGCGTGCGCAGCTCGCCAAGCAATCGGAGGGTGCGCGTTCAAGCACCACTCGTGCGGATGGTTCGTCCGGTGGTGCCCGCGACGACTACATCACCCGCTATCGCGAATTCAAGTATCAGGAGACCTTGTTCGAGCTCTTCGCTCGCCAGTTCGAGATGGCCAAGTTGGACGAGTCCCGCGAGGGCGCGACCATCCAGGTGATTGACACAGCCACGGCGCCAGAGCTCAAGAGCAAGCCTAAGAAGGCGCTGATCGCCGTCCTCGCAACGCTTGCCACCGGCTTTTTGTTGCTGCTGTGGGTGTTTGTCCGCCAGGCCCTCAAGAACGCCGCGCAGGACACCGAGTCTGCGCAGAAGTTGGCCAGCATACGCGTGGCCTTCCGGCGGGCGTTCGGACTATCCTGATGCGCAGCCGACTGCGCTAGCGGTTGTAAGGGCGGTAACTGGTATCGCGTTTGCCGCGTGCCGTCGTCGCACCGTAAAGCTGGAAGCTGCGGTTGAGGCGGGCTCCCCCATCACGGGTGAGGGGCTGATACACGAGGTTGGCCCAGTCGCCGGTGCGGCTGGTCATCAGGACATCAAAGGGTATCTTCAGATACATCCCCTTGTCGAAGCTGCCCTCACCGAACTGCGCCGATGAAATGTTGGTTTTGGTGGCCCAAGCGCCAACGGAGACACCGTTATTGAAGGTTCGCGAGAGCTCGAGAGTCACCCCACGATCGCGTGCAAGGTATTGTCCGGCTGCAATCGTTGCAAAAACGTCTTTCCAGCCGGTGTCCCAGTAAACTGTCGCGTGGCCGGTTGATACCTTGTAGCCCGTCTGAGCCCCAGCCGAGCTAAAGCCAAAGAACTGGTTGAAGCTGCGTTGCTTCACGTGGTTTACGTCTACGCCGAGCGCCACTGGGCTGTGCCAGGGCCGGTATAGCCACTCCGCACCCAAGCCCGCAAAGCTACTCTCTAGATAGCCACCATAGAGGCTGTAAAAATTGTTTGCGCTCGCTTGCCCAAAGTGCGTCAGCTGCAGGTTTGGCAGGTTGATCCGTGACTCGGTCATGTACTCGCGCGCATAAGTCCTAACCCGTGGCAGGTTGCTTGGCGCGGTGTAGGTGAAGTTTTCGTAGTTATCGATCAGGTGCAGGTTGAGCGCACCAGACACATTCCAGTCCTCTGCCAAACTCCATTGAAGGGGCACTGCAAGGCCTGCACTGAACAGTACGAAGGCGTCTGGGCCACCAATACTTTGCTGCCAGCTCGGGGTCAGTCCGTAACTAAAACTGCGCGGCTCGCGTTCCCAAATGGTCGCGTCTTTTTGTGCTATCCGTTCTGGCGGTAGCGGCATGATGGGTGCAGCCCTCCTAGAAGGCGGTAGAAGTTGTGTGTTGGCTAGGGCCCACTGATCACGATCCACAACTCGGCGGCTGAGTGCTACGCCTTGAGACATGAGCACCAGATCAAAGCGGTTGATGGAAGACGGGGCATCTCTGTGCAGCGCAGCAACGATACGGTCTATGCGGTCGTCCCAGTGGGCTCCAGACAGAGCGTCTATCTCGACCTTTAGCGTATCACCCCTTTCGGCTATGCGCCGAGCCCCCCAGCCGCTTAGCGCGCTGATATCGACGGCTGTCGCCAGCAAGGGGCGGGTGGTCGAT
>ENA-OWPI01002165-OWPI01002165.1-marine-metagenome-genome-assembly--contig:-NODE-2165-length-19037-cov-5.026213_pt1 | contig 19037 bp, 25 predicted proteins | sample MGYA00238138_ERZ651775 | MGnify/ENA primary metagenome ERZ651775 (study PRJEB26906, sample SAMN06265043) | marine metagenome | isolation source: Helgoland LTER site | place: Germany:Helgoland, sampling...
TTTGGTTTGGAAGCTTTTTTACCTGGATCACAGATTGATGTTAAACCCATTAGAGATTATGATCAATATGTAAATAAGAACATGGAATTCAAAGTTGTCAAAATTAATCATGAATTTAAAAATGTTGTTGTATCTCATAAAGCACTAATTGAAGCGGATATAGAGCTTCAAAAGAAAGAAATTATTGGTCAATTAGAAAAAGGTCAAGTTCTTGAAGGTACAGTTAAAAATATAACTACATATGGTGTATTCATTGATTTAGGTGGAGTAGATGGTTTAATTCACATTACAGATTTATCATGGAATAGAATCAATCACCCTAGTGAAATATTAGAATTAGATCAAAAATTAAATGTCGTAATATTAGATTTTGATGACGATAAGTCAAGAATTCAATTAGGTGTTAAACAATTAAGTGCTCATCCTTGGGAATCTCTCGATGCTGAACTAAAAGAAGGCGATAAAGTTAAAGGTAAAGTATCGGTTCTTGCTGATTACGGAGCTTTTGTTGAAGTTGTTGATGGAGTAGAGGGGTTAGTTCATGTCTCAGAAATGTCTTGGTCAACTCATTTACGTTCAGCACAGGATTTTGTAAAAGTTGGTGACCAAGTTGAGGCAATTGTTTTAACATTGGATAGAGAAGAAAGAAAAATGTCTCTAGGTATTAAACAATTAAGTTCAGATCCTTGGACAGATATTACCAAAAAATACCCTGTAGGTTCTAAGCATTCAGGAATAGTTAGAAATTTCACAAATTTTGGAATTTTTGTAGAGCTAGAAGAAGGAATAGATGGATTAGTATATATTTCAGATTTATCTTGGACAGTAAAAGTTAAACATCCATCTGAATTATTTGCAGCTGGTGATAAAATTGATGTTTTAGTTTTAGAGCTAGATTCTGAAGCAAGAAAATTAAGTTTAGGTCATAAACAAACTATGGATAACCCATGGGATGTATATGATAAAACTTTTGCTGAAGGGACTTCACACAATGCAACAATTTCAGATTCAAATGATAAAGGTGCTACAATTATTTTTAATGATGATATCACAGCTTTTGTCCCTAACAGACACCTAGTTAAAGAAGATGGAAATAAGTTAAAGAAGGGTGATACATCAGATTTTAAAGTAATTGAATATAATAAAGACTTTAAAAGAGTTGTAATGTCACATACTGTTTTATTTAATGATCAAGAAAAGAAAAATGTAAAAGAGTCATTAAAGAAAGTTAATGTTAAAGATTCAGATAAATCAACTCTTGGTGATTTAGATGTTTTAGCTGACTTGAAAAAGAAAATGGTTGACGATGAAAAAAAGAAAAAATAATATTTCTTTTAATTATATATTAAAAAAAAGCATCTTATTAAGATGCTTTTTTTTATAGAATTTCTTTAACTAACCAATCTCCTATTTCACTTGTTTTATAAGATTTGTTACCGTTTGCTAAATCTTCGGAAATAATTGATTGTTTAAGTGATGAGTTTACTACGTTTCTAATTAAATCAGCTTCCTTTTTAAGATTAAAAGTATCTTCAAACATCATTGCAGCCGATAAAATTGTAGCTAAAGGATTAGCTATGTTTTTTCCGGCTGCTTGAGGATAAGATCCGTGAATTGGTTCGTAAAGCGATGTTTTAAGGCCAACAGATGCTGAAGGCATTAAACCCATAGATCCAGAAATTACAGATGCTTCATCAGTTAATATATCTCCGAATAAATTTTCAGTAATTAATACGTCATATGAATTAGGCCATTGAACAAGTCTCATAGCTACTGCGTCTACAAATTCATAACTTACCTCAACCGAGGGATAATCTTTTTCTAAAGATTGAACAGTTTCTCTCCAAAGTCTAGATGATTCAAGTACATTAGCCTTATCCACACAACATAATCTATTCGATCTCTTCATTGCTAGTTCAAATCCTTTTACAGCTAATCTTTTTATTTCTTCTCTAGTATAGGTACAAGTATCAAATGCTGTATTCCCATTATCAAGTCTCCCTCTTTTTCCAAAGTAAATACCGCCTGTTAATTCTCTTAAAAAAACTAAATTTGTTCCCTCAATTCGCTCTTTTTTTAATGGTGATTTATCAATTAAAGATGGAAATGTAAATGTTGGTCTAACATTAGCAAATAATCCTAAATCTTTTCTCATTTTTAAAAGCCCTTGCTCAGGTCTTACTTTAGCACTAGGGTCGTTGTCGAATCTAGGATGACCAATTGCTCCAAATAATATAGCATCTGCTTTTAAACAAATTTCATGTGTCTCTTTTGGATAAGGTTCACCAACAGCATCTATAGCTGCCGCTCCTGTAAGTGCGTGCATCCAATTAATGGTGTGATTAAATTTTTTTGCAATTGCATCTGAAACTTTAACTGCTTGTTCTATAACTTCAGGTCCTATGCCATCACCAGGTAATAGAGCTATATTTAATTTCATAATTTACTAATTTGATATAATATTTAACATTTTTTCTGTTGATTTGATAGCTGAAACAGTTTGATCTGAATCTAAACCTCTAGTAACAAATTCTTTATCATTATTTTTCCATGTAATAATTGTTTCACATAAAGCATCAGAATTACTTCCAGGCGGAATTGTTACTGAATAATCTATAAGTTCAGGAAGTATAAATTTATTATGAGAATATATTTTTTTTATAGCATTTATAAATGCATCAAATTGTCCATCACCTGATCCTTTTTCGAAAAACTTCTTACCATTAATTTTTAATTCAATTTCTGCGGAAGGTTTATGCCCTTTTTTATGATTTAATAAGTAAGATTCGATAATTACCTTATTTTTAAAATTTTCACTATTTATCACATCTGAAATTATATAAGGTAAATCTTCTGCGGTTACCTTTTCTTTTTTATCACCAAGTTCAATTATTCTATTGGTTACTTTTTTTATATTTTCATCATTTAATGTAAGCCCTAGTTCTTGTAAGTTTTTTTTAATATTAGCCTTTCCTGAAGTTTTTCCTAATGCATATTTCCTTTTTCTACCAAATCTTTCAGGAAGCAAATCATTGAAATACAGGTTTTTTTTACTGTCACCGTCGGCATGAATTCCAGCTGTTTGAGTAAATACATTATCTCCTACTATCGGTTTGTTTGCTGGTATTCTAAATCCGGTAAATGCTGACACTAATCGGCTAACTTTGAATAAAGACTTTTCTTTTAAATTAATTTTGATATCGGGTAAAAAATCTCTTATTACTGCAGCTACACTTGCCATTGGTGCGTTACCAGCTCTTTCTCCCATTCCATTCACAGTCAAATGTAGACCTTGGCATCCAGCTTTCAAACCCTCGAGTACATTAGAAACACTCAAATCATAGTCGTTATGAGCATGAAAATCAAAATGCATTTCAGGGTATCTTTTTACAATTATTGAAATATATTCAAAAGTCTCATCTGGGCTAAGTATCCCTAGAGTATCAGGAAGCAAAACTCTTTTGACAGTTAACTTATTGATAATATCTAAATACTCAAAAACAAAATCTTTGGAGTTTCTCATTCCATTACTCCAATCTTCTAAATATATATTAGTAACAACGCCTTTATTGTTTGCTTCATTTACAGCTTTAATTACAGAATTAAAATAATCCTTTGGTGATTGTTTTATTTGGTGAGTTAAGTGATTTAACGAACCTTTAGTTAATAAATTTTGTACTCTAGCTCCTGATCTTATCAACCATTCAAGTGAAATGTTATTGTCAAGAAAAGTAAGAATTTCAATTTTATTCAAAAATTTTTTTTCTTTAGCCCAACCTGTAATTTTCCTAACGGCTTCAAATTCACCTTTTGAAACTCTAGCTGAAGCTACTTCGATTCTATCAATTTTTAATTCCTCAATTAGTAATTTAGCTATTGCTAATTTCTCAGATGAAGTAAAAGACATCCCTGAAGTTTGTTCACCATCTCTTAGAGTAGTGTCCATTATTTCAACGTGTCTTACCATTTTTTTAATTATAAAGGGGTTGTTTTCGAAAACGTTTTTATACTATCCTTAATATTCATTAAATAATCAATATCGTCATATCCATTTAACATGTTTTCTTTTTTGTATGAGTTAATATCAAATGATTCTGAAATATTTAATTTAACAATCGTAACAGTTTGTTCTGGAAGACTTACAATGATTTCAGATTTAGGATCATCAAAAACAACATTAAAAATTTTATCTAAAAATCCTGACGAAACTTGAACTGGTAAAACTCCAATATTTAAACAATTACCTCGAAATATATCTGCAAAAAAACTTGATATTACACATCTAAAACCATAATCATAAATTGACCAAGCAGCATGTTCTCTAGACGAGCCTGAACCAAAATTTTTTCCACCAACTAAAATTTTTCCATCAAACTTTTTATTATTTAAAACAAAATCTTTTTTTGGGGTGTCGTCAGAATTATATCTCCAGTCTCTAAATAAATTATCGCCAAAACCAATTCTTTCTGTAGCTTTAAGAAATCTAGCAGGAATTATTTGGTCTGTATCAACGTTTTCAATAGGAAGGGGAACACAGTTGCTTTTTAATATTTTAAATTTTTCGTAAGCCATATCTTAATATAATGTTCTTGGATCAGTTATTTTTCCTGTAACAGCAGCAGCAGCAGCAACTAGAGGGCTAGCTAATAATGTTCTAGAGCCTGGTCCTTGTCTACCTTCAAAATTTCTATTTGATGTGCTTACAGCATATTTTCCAGATGGAATTTTATCATCATTCATTGCTAAACAAGCGGAGCATCCTGGTTCTCTTAGTTCAAAGCCTGATTCGATTAGTATTTCTAATAATCCTTCATCTTTAATGGCTTTTTCCACTTGGTGTGAACCTGGAACTAACCACGCTGTAACATTTGATGCTTTTTTTCTTCCTTTAATAATTTTTGTAAATTCTCTAAAATCTTCAATTCTTCCATTTGTACAGCTGCCTAAAAAGACAAAATCAATATTTTTACCAATCATACTTTGACCTTCATCAAAGTTCATGTAGTTAAGTGATTTCTTGTAAGTTTCTATGCCGCCATCTTGATTTTTTGCTAAAGGAATTTCTTTTGAAATACCTATACCCATTCCTGGATTTGTTCCATATGTTATCATTGGGTTTATCAATTCACCATCAAACTTTAATTCTTTATCAAAAACAGCATCTTGATCTGATTCTAATGTTTCCCAATACTGCATAGCTTTAGTCCAGTTCTTATTTTTAGGCGTAAATTCTCTGTTTTTTATGTAATCAAAGGTTTTAGAATCAGGAGCTATCATTCCTCCTCTTGCTCCCATTTCAATACTTAAGTTACAAACTGTCATTCTACCCTCCATAGACATGTCTCTAAAAATTTCACCTGAATATTCAACAAAATAACCTGTAGCACCAGAAGTTGAAAGTTTTGATATAATAAAAAGAGCAACATCTTTTGGGCTAACTCCTTTACTGAGTTTACCGTCAATTGTGATTCTCATTTTTTTTGGCTTGGGCTGCATGATACATTGAGTCGATAAAACCATTTCAACCTCAGATGTTCCGATTCCAAATGCTATTGCTCCAAATGCACCATGAGTTGATGTATGTGAGTCGCCACAAACTATGGTTGCACCTGGTTGGGTAATTCCGTATTCAGGACCGACAACATGAACAATTCCATTTTTTTCATGACCTAGTCCCCAATATGAAATACCATGCAGTTCCGAGTTCTTTTCAAGAGCTAGTAATTGATTTGCAGAAAGTGGATCTTTTACTGGTAAATGTTGATTTACAGTTGGAGTGTTGTGATCAGCTGTAGCAAATGTTTTTTCAGGAAATAAAACTTTAATTCCTCTTTGTTTAAGTCCTAAAAAAGCTACTGGACTTGTCACTTCATGAACCATGTGTCTATCAATAAATAGAACATCAGGTCCATCTTTAATTTTATGAACTACATGCGAGTCCCAAACTTTATCAAATAAGGTTTTACTCATTTTATATATTTTATAAAGATTTTTTAATTATAAGTGGAATATCTTCATCTAAGACTTCTTTTTTCATGTCTGCAAATTTTAGAAATTCTGGATAAATTAAATCTAATTCATTTTTAGATAGATCGTATCCAATCTTTTTAGCTCTGTAAGCTAAAGCAGCTCTACCACTTCTTGCAGTTAGAATGATAGCTGATTCATTTACTCCAACATCTAATGGATTAATGATTTCATAAGTTTCTCTATTTTTAATTACTCCATCTTGGTGAATTCCAGAACTATGAGCAAAAGCATTTGCACCGACAATTGCTTTGTTAGGTTGAACTGGCATTCCCATTCCATCAGAAACTAAATTACTTGTGTCAAAAAGTAATTTAGAATTTATATTAGTATCTAAATTTAGATTTGGATGTTGTCTCATTATCATAACTACTTCTTCAAGAGAAGTATTTCCAGCTCTTTCTCCAATACCATTTATTGTACATTCAATTTGTCTAGCTCCATTAATTATTCCAGCAATTGAATTAGCAGTTGCTAAGCCCAAGTCATTATGACAATGACATGAAATTGTAGCTTTATGTATATTTTTTACGTTTTCTATTAAATATTTTATTTTTTCTCCATATTCGTAAGGCAAACAATAACCAGTAGTGTCAGGAATATTTAGCACTGTTGCACCTGATTCAATCATTTTTTCACAAACTCTAGCTAAGAATTCGTTGTCAGTTCTTCCAGCATCTTCGGCGTAAAATTCTACATCTTCTACAAAAGTTTTGGCATACTTTACGGCTTGTGAGCCTATCTCTATAATTTTTTCTCGTGATGACTTGAATTTGTGTTCAATGTGTGAGTCAGATGTACCAATCCCAGTATGTATTCTAGGGCGTTTAGCAGTTTTTAAAGCGTTAGCAGCAACTTCAATATCGTTTTTTACAGCTCTTGTGAGTCCACATACGGTTGCATTTTCTACAATATTTGAAATCTCTACAACAGATTTAAAGTCTCCAGGACTTGAAACAGGAAAGCCAGCTTCTATGATGTCGACTCCTAATTTATCTAGTCTTTTGGCAATAACAAGCTTTTGAGAAGTGTTTAATTTACATCCTGGAACTTGTTCTCCATCTCTTAATGTTGTGTCAAAAATTTTTACAAATTCTTTAGCCATTTGTTTTTTTTACTGTTTTAAGTAAAGCATAAGATGTAAAAGTAATAAAACTGAGTAAATATTTTATGTATTAATTATACTAATTATTACATAAATCCCAAATGACATTTTTTGGTGGATTAGCAGTTATTTTGATTGTCTTTTTAGAAACCGGATGTTGAAATTCAATTTTTCTTGAATGAAGATGTATACTTCCATCTTTGTTAGATCTTGGAAAACCATATTTTAAATCTCCCTTTATTGCCATTCCTTTGTTGGAAAGCTGTGTTCTTATTTGGTGATGTCTTCCTGTTTCTAATCTGATTTCAAGTAAAGAGTATTTGTCAAGAGTGTATATTTGTTTATAATACAAAACTGACTTTTTTGCTTTAATATTTTTATCACTTTTAACATAAGATTTATTTTGTTTATTGTTTTTTAACAAAAAATCTTCAAGTCTAATTTCGTTAGATTCATCAATTTTATAAACAACGGCCCAATAAGTTTTTTTTATACTATTTTCTTTAAACATTTTATTTAATCTTGTGAGAGATTTTGATGTTTTTGTAAATATAATAATACCACTTGTAGGTCTATCTAATCTGTGTGTGATTCCTAAGTATACATTTCCTGGTTTATTATACTTGTTTTTCAGGTAATCTTTAACCTTATCTCCTAGAGTTTTATCGTTAGTTTTATCACCTTGAGTTAATTCACCAGGTTTTTTATTTATTATGATTAAGTGATTGTCTTCAAATAAAATGTTGTCTTGAAACAAATTAATATTGCTCATCTTGATTTGGAAAATCTATATTTTTAACATCTTTGATATAATTTTTAATTGCTTTAGTCATTATTTCATTTAAGTCAACATACCTTCTTAAAAATCTTGGATTAAACTCTGTTGTTAAACCAACTAAATCATGAGTTACTAATACTTGTCCGTCAACATCAGAACCAGCACCAATACCAATAACTGGACTTGAAATTGATGAAGTAACTATTTTTGAAATTTTTGCAGGTATTTTTTCTAATACAATCCCAAAACATCCTAATTCATCCAAAAGTTTTGCGTCTTCAACTAATCTTTTAGCTTCTTCTTCCTCTTTAGCTCTAACTGAATATGTTCCAAATTTATAGATGGACTGCGGGGTTAAACCAAGATGACCCATTACAGGAATACCGGCATTTAAAATTCTTACAATAGATTCTTTAATTTCAGATCCTCCTTCCATCTTGACGGCATGAGCTCCTGATTCTTTCATAATCCTAATGGCAGATCTTAATGCCTCTCCAGAATTTGATTGATAACTTCCAAAAGGTAAATCCACAACTACTAATGCTCTTTTGACTCCTCTCACAACAGATGAAGCGTGATAAATTATTTGATCTAATGTTATTGGTAAAGTAGTTTCATGCCCCGCCATAACGTTCGAAGCTGAATCTCCAACTAAGATTATATCAATCCCTGAATTATCAATAATTTTAGCCATTGAATAGTCATATCCAGTTAGCATTGAAATTTTTTCATTTCTGGCTTTCATTTCTTTCAATGAGTGGGTGGTAACTCTTTTATATTCTTTTTTTGACATGATTTACTTTTTTACAAATGTAATTTTATTTTAAAAATATCAACTGACACAGTGTCATGTATATAAATATGGCATAATGATTGAATTATGTGTGATAAATAAAAAACAATATTAAAATGAGTAAAATAATAGGTATTGATTTAGGAACTACAAATTCTTGCGTTTCAGTAATGGAAGGTAATGAACCTGTTGTTATTCCTAATGCCGAGGGTAAAAGAACTACACCGTCTGTAATTGCTTTTGTTGAAGGTGGTGAAATTAAAGTTGGTGATCCAGCTAAAAGACAAGCTGTTACAAATCCCACTAAAACAATTGCTTCTGTCAAAAGATTTATGGGTAATAAGTTTAGCGAGTCTAAAAAAGATGCTGATAGATCTGCTTACAAAGTAGTTAAAGGAGACAATGATACTGCTAGAGTAGATATTGATGGTAGATTGTATACTCCACAAGAATTGTCTGCAATGATACTTCAAAAAATGAAGAAAACAGCAGAAGATTATCTTGGGAACACAGTTAGTGAAGCTGTCGTCACTGTTCCAGCATATTTTAACGATGCTCAAAGACAAGCTACTAAAGAAGCAGGAGAGATTGCTGGTCTTAAAGTTCAAAGAATTATTAATGAACCTACAGCTGCTGCTCTTGCCTATGGACTTGATAAATCTGGAAAAGACCAAAAAATTGCTGTTTATGATTTAGGTGGAGGTACTTTTGATATTTCAGTTCTAGAACTTGGTGACGGTGTTTTTGAGGTTCTTTCAACCAACGGTGACACTAGACTTGGTGGTGATGATTTTGATGAAGAAATTATTAGTTTTTTAGCTGATGATTTTAAAAAGAAAGAGGATATTGATTTAAGAAAAGACCCAATGGCACTTCAAAGATTAAAAGAAGCTGCAGAAAAAGCAAAAATTGAATTATCATCATCTACTCAAACAGAAATAAATCTTCCTTATATAACTGCTACTGCTTCAGGTCCTAAGCATCTTGTTGTTTCTTTAACAAGATCTAAATTTGAACAACTTACAAGTGACTTAGTTAAAAGGTCTATGGAGCCAGTAAAAAAAGCAATTGATGATGCTGGTTTAAGTATTAATGAAATTGATGAAGTTATTTTAGTTGGTGGTTCAACTAGAATTCCTGTTATTCAAGAAAAAGTCGAAAAGTTTTTTGGTAAAAAACCTTCAAAAGGTGTAAATCCTGACGAAGTCGTAGCAATAGGAGCTGCAATCCAAGGTGGAGTTTTAACTGGAGATGTTAAAGATGTATTACTTTTAGATGTAACTCCTTTGTCTCTTGGAATTGAAACTATGGGAAGTGTTATGACTAAATTAATTGATTCAAACACTACGATTCCAACTAAAAAATCTCAAGTATTTTCTACTGCCGCTGATAATCAACCCTCTGTTGAAATACATGTTTTACAAGGTGAGAGGCCAATGGCTAAGGATAATAATACTATAGGTAGATTCCATTTAGATGGAATTCCACCTGCTCCAAGAGGAACTCCTCAAATTGAGGTGACTTTTGATATCGATGCTAATGGTTTAATTCATGTAACTGCTGCTGATAAAGCTACGGGTAAGACTCAAGACATAAGAATTGAAGCTTCCTCTGGACTGTCTGAAGAAGAAATTGAAAAAATGAAGAAAGAGGCTGAAGCTAACGCTGAATCAGATAAAAAAGCAAAAGAAGAAGTTGACACTTTAAATAGTGCTGATGCGATGATTTTCCAAACGGATAGTCAATTAAAAGAATTTGGTGATAAAATTCCAGATGACAAGAAAAAGGCTATTGAGGACGCTTTGGATATACTTAAAAAAGCACATGAAACTAAAGATGTTGACTCCATTAAAACAGCTCTCGATGGTATTAATGAAGCATGGAAAAACGCATCAGAAGAACTTTATAAGGCTCAAGCAGAAGCTCAGCAAGCAAGTGGAGCTGGTCCCCAAGAATCTGAGGCTGCTCAAAACCCTAAAGATGATTCAGATGATGTTCAAGATGTTGATTTTGAAGAAGTTAAATAATTAAAGTTTTTAATTCTTAAAAAGCGCATTAGAAACTAATGCGCTTTTTTTTATATTTATAATATATGGACAAGAAAAAAATATTAGAAAAAATCAATTCATCAAATAAAAACACATTGATGGCTACATTGGATATTGAATTTATTGATATTGGTGAAGATTTTTTAGTAGCTAAAATGCCAGTCACTTCTAAAGTTTATCAACCAGATGGAGTTTTACATGGTGGAGCTACGGTAGCATTAGCAGAATCGGTAGGTAGTGCTGTTTCATATATGTCTGTAGACTATATGAATAAAACTGTCAGAGGAATAGTTATTTCAGCTAACCATTTAAAAAGTGTTAAAGACGGATTTATTTATGCAAGAGCTACGCCTCTTCATAAGGGTAGATCGACTCAGCTTTGGGAAATCAAAATTACAGACGATGATAATAATTTGATATCTCATTGTAAACTCTCTACAATGGTTTTAAATAAAAAAAAGTAATTTATGTTTATCAAAAACGCATTAAAAGTTAAAAATAATCTATGGAGATACGGTTTGGGAGTATTGATTATTTTTATTTTCACTCAACTAGGTTCAATTCCTTTAATTGTAGCAATTTTTCAAAAAGTAGGTCTTGAGGGTGCTGCTAAACTTAATCCATCAAACATGATGACAGTATTAGAGAATAATAACCTTACTTTTTTTTATTTATTATTATCCTTTGTTGTTGGTTTTATTGGTTTTTTAATTGTTATTAAATTTCTTCACAATCAATCCTTGAAATCTGTTACAACCAGCAGAGAATCTACTGATTTTAAACGAGTTTTTACAGCTTTTATATCCATATCTGCAATAATTCTTTTAAACCTTCTTTTTTCAATTTATTTAAATCCAGACGAATACGTTTTTCAGTTTAATTTAAATGATTTTGTTATTTTATTTCTTATAGCAATAATATTTATTCCTATTCAAACAAGTTTAGAAGAATATGTGTTTAGAGGATATATAATGCAAGGTTTAGGAGTTTTTGTTAAAAACAGATGGTTTCCTTTAATTTTTACTTCTCTAAGTTTTGGCTTACTACATTTATCTAATCCTGAAATTGATAAAATCGGTAACATAATTATAATTCACTACATAGTAACAGGATTATTTTTGGGTATTATTACATTAATGGACGAAGGGATGGAACTTGCATTAGGTTTTCATGCTGGAAATAACCTTTTAATAGCATTACTAGTTACAGCCGATTGGACAGTATTTCAAACCAGTTCAGTTTTTAAATATATTGGAGAACCTGATGTTATAAATCAAACATTTTTCTCTTTAGCGGTCATTTACCCCCTATTATTGATTTACTTTTCAAAGAAATATCAATGGACTAATTGGAAAGAAAAACTTCTTGGAAAAATAAGTTAAATTTTTAGGTATTTTTTAACATTTAGTTGATGTATTTATTAAGATATTGTAATTAACAACTTTTAATATTATTATGGCCTTAAATAAAAATGGAATTTTTGGAATTGCATCCTTCATTTTAACAGTTTTAGGAATTGCTTTAGTCCTTTTAGGCGTTTTAAAATATACTGAATACGCTATTGGGTTCAGCGTAGCTGGAGTTGGTTTTATTTCTATTGGATGGGCATTTAACGCTCTTAAGGGTAGAGTTTAAATATCGTAAACTCATTTTATTTTCTTCCAATCATATTCTCTGGTTTAACCCATTTATCAAACTCTTTTTCAGATAAATAACCTGTTTTCAGAGCAGCTTCTTTTAAAGTTATTCCATTTTCATGAGCAATATTTGCAATTTCTGCCGATTTGTAATACCCAATTTTACTATTTAAAGCCGTAACTAACATTAGCGAATTATTTAGTAGCTCTTTAATTCTTTTTGTGTTTGCTTTAATTCCTACTAAACAATTGTCATTAAAACTTATAACGCTATCAGAAATTAGAGTTAATGATTCTAGTACGTTAGAAACAATTACTGGCTTATAGACGTTAAGTTCGTAATGACCCTGCATCCCCCCTAATGTTACAGTAACATCATTTCCTATAACTTGGGCACATACCATTGATAAAGCTTCACATTGTGTAGGATTTACCTTGCCTGGCATAATTGAGCTACCAGGTTCGTTAGCTGGAATTATTATTTCTCCAATACCTGATCTTGGTCCACTTGCCATAAATCTAATGTCATTAGCAATTTTATTTAATGAATTAGCAATTAATTTTAAAGCACCGTGAGATTCAACAAGTGCATCATGAGATGCGATAGATTCAAATTTATTTTTGGCTGAAATAAAATTTATTCCAGTAAATTTTGATATGTATTTTGCAGATAAGATAATGCCTAATATGCCAGAGCATCCAGACTTTGAGTTCATTTCATACATGCAAATAATGGAATATCCAACAGGTTCTAGTATGCCGTTTCATAACGACAATGCAGACTCATACGATACTGGAACTGCAGTTATCTTTTTAGATGATGATTACACAGGTGGTAATTTAATTGTAGATGATATGCAATTTAATCAAAACATTGGTGATGCAGTATTGTTCAATCATTCTACAGATGTATGGCATGGTGTATCAACAGTAAAAACAGGACTAAGAACAGTTCTTGCAGTATGGTTTCAGAATGAGTTATCACATGACCCATTACCAGATGAAGTTGCAAACGATGATATGTTAGAAGAAGAAGAAACTGAAAGTTTAACATATAATGCACTATTATAAATGTGAAGTTTGTGATACAATGGTACCTATAGAAGAGGTAAAGTATCACACTGCACCAAATGAGAACAATGAGGTAGTTGTTTTTTGTGGACCTGAGTGTTCACTGAAATGGTACCAAGAAAATAGGAAATAGATATGCCACCAGTAAAATTCGGACCAACACAAATCACAGTAGAGAGAGGCACAGGTAGAAAAACTACTACTCATCAATACATGAAAACACAATCAATTAAAACATTGATTGAAAAGTTTAACAATGCCAACACAACGGCTAAATTAAAAAGAAAAATCAGAGTAGAATTTGATAGAAGAAATAAAATAGGACTAGATAAAGTCGTATTTGTAGATAAAGAGGTAAATAATAATGGCATTTTGGGATAAATTCACAACATGGTTAGGATTTGAAACTGTTAGAGCAAGAGACGAGAAAGGTCGTTATGTTGCAGACGACAAATCAACACCTGATGTTAACGAAGCATACAAAAAAGTATACAAGTCTCGTACTAAGACTAAAATTGCAAACGCAAGAAAAGGTACAAAGAAAGAATAAAGATTTGGGGCTATAGCTCAGTTGGGAGAGCGACTGGTTTGCAATCAGTAGGTCGTGGGTTCGATTCCCTCTAGCTCCACCACTTATAAGGAAGATTGGCAGAGTGGTTGAATGCACTGGTCTTGAAAACCAGCATACCTTCATCGGTATCGAAGGTTCGAATCCTTCATCTTCCGCCACTTTCCTTATAAATACCAGTGTCACACAGTTGACACATAACCGAAACAAGTAAGACACAAGACTAAGTAGAGAAATCGAAGTGCAGATGTCGGATAGTTTCATACACAACAGGAGATATAAATGTCATATAGAACATCAATATCTGCCTCGTTCATCGACAGATACCTTTCAAAGGTGACTTATAGACAACTAGGCAGAAACTTTAACAAGTTAATGAAATCAGGACGACTGAATAAAGTTGTAAAATTAGTTTCATAATTCACTTGACAAAAACTCATACATCGATTATACTTGGTGTATGGGTTTTATTAATTTAGGGTCAAGTATTAAATACGGACCACACGGTAAGAAAAGAAAGACAAAGGCATTTTCTACTAAATCTAAACGAACTAAATACAATGAGTTATTAGAAACTCAACAAAGACAATACAACCAGATTGTGTCAGAGTTGAGAATTGAGGACTATCCCTCATATACAGGGACTACAGGTGATTTGTCACATATGTGTAAACAGAAACCTATGCAATATACAGGAGAAAGAAAACTCCTAGGTATTGCAGTCATGCATAAGAGTAATCTTGTGCCAGTCTTTGAAGAGGAAGTAGGTGAGAAAGGTCAATATGCAAAAGACCTTGCTCGTATGAGAAGATAAATATTCATATAACATGGAGAAATTGAAACATTATGAATGATACAACACAATCAATAGAAGAACAACATAGTCAAGGTTTAACACACCAAACCAATCTAAATGTAGTTTTAGTTAAGACTACACATGACCAAGACTCAATCGATAAGGTCAATGCAATTCAAAAACTACTACTCCGTCATAGAGTAGATGTTATACTTCCTTTTATGAATCTCAATGTTATCTGTTATACTGATAATGCAGAAGGACTTGAAACAAACTTTGGTATGACTGTTATGCCTCTTACGAAGAGAGACGATATAGTCAACGATGAGTTCTATAAGTTAGATTTGTTTAAAAACGGTGATTGGTCTTCAGAAGACATGATTGTTATCAACGACATTAATTTCTTACCACTTGAACTATGTCAGAAGTTCTATATTGAAAGAATCCCTATGGCAGGTGAGATATCAGAACTACCGAGTCACATCAAATTGACAGGTGAACAAATGGTATCAATCAGAGATACTAAAGCACCATATCTAGGAGTCACCTCCTCATGGTGGGAAGACACACCTAGTATTCAGACAGACTTACTTAGATTCAATGGTAATGACTGTTCAGAACTCTATAAAGAGACATATACACCAGAAGAACAAGAGAAAGGATTAGGTTCATATATCAGTGACAACTTCACAGGTATGAAACTTGCACCACCTCCTGGAACATATGCACCTTGGTATATTAACAATAGAGAAGAGAATCTAAAATTCAATGATGTATGGGATGATAAAGTATTACCTTATTTCCCTGGAATATGGGATGGTGCACCAGGTCCAGAAGGAATAGAACAAATGGAAAGTGCATTCGTATACTTTGACCATGAGTGGAAAAGACTTAATCGTCATTGTAGATTTCTATCAGTCAAAGGAGAAGGTATGATGCAAGACCTTTATCTACGACTATGGGTTTTATAAGAGAATACGACCCCTACACACATAGGTCACAATATAATCTCTTCACACCTGAAGAGTGCAATCGACTATCGAAGATACTATTACGCGACGAGCGTATGGTACTTTCGATACCGAATAACCAACAATCATCGTACTCAGGTACAACACATCAATTTCCAGTATACAATTGGTTAAACAATCCAGACCTAGAGATATTCGACATACCGAAGAGACTCTTTACGCTTCCCGAATTTAGTCAAGAAGAGGTACTATATGTTCAATGTTGGGTCAATATACTACGACAAGGGGAGAATATACCAACACACTTCCACGCGGGAGAGACACATATAGAATACAACAACTTCTACGCATCAAACACATTCATATCAGGACCAGAAGAAACTGGTACACACTACAACGACACCTACGAGCGTAATTCACAAGGTATCATGCACCTGATAGGTAGTATGGTAGAACACGGAGTCTCTACACACATGAGTAATACCCCTAGAATATCAATGGCAATGGACATATACCATGATAACCACCCACTCATCAAAGAACAAATAGAGAGTACAACCACCGACTTCATATCACATATGAATATGCATGATAGAATGAAGAGAATAACGAATAGATTTAACTCAAAGTAATCCTTTATAGTCCTTATAGTGTAATGGATAGCACCAGAGTCTTCTAAACTCTTAGTCTAGGTTCGAATCCTAGTAGGGACGCCAAAGGAATACGATAGGAATGCATGTTGGAATATAATTTCTCAGAGTCCATTCTGTCTTTGAATATAATGGCACACAATCACACACTCTTACACACAATATATTCGATTTGAGCATGGTTTCACCTACGGTGGAGTTTTCATGTTTTACTGAGCGTATTAAGAGATACAAAACACATTTTTAACGAGGGGTCAAACGCCTCTGGAACCCCTACTCCCACTGCATCTCAGAGACGCGAATAGGTGTCTCAGAGAGCATGAGTCGATGCTCTCCAGCCCCTGTGGTTGATAGGTCTCCCATGCGTTGACAATGCTGTTCACTTTTTGATATACTAATACCATGATAAAAGCAATAAAGAAAAACGGATTATTAGACAAAGACTTCCTTCAAGGGATATCATTGTTCTTACTCCCTATCCTATTACATGTGATTAAGGTGGTATCATAATGACAAAATCAGAACATAGAGCTCTAATGGCAAAACAAATTGAAGCCTATATGGCCAAAGGGGGTCAAGTGACCACTACGAAGAGTAGAAAACCTAGAAAAGCTGAACTACTCAATGTGGTCACAGCATTCGCAGCAGGCGGTAGATGGTACAGAGGTGGTGTTGCATCATCTAATGATGTCAGATACACAGCAAACAACACAGCATAATGTATATTTTAACGATTGGTTCTATAGTGTATATGTATGATAATGAGAAAGAAGCTCGTAAAGCTTTTCATCAAGCAGTTCAAAAGAATAATATTAATAACGTAAAGGTGGTATATAATGGTTAATGGTTTAATAGGTACTCATATTGCAACTAATACTCCAGTGGAGATAGATTTGAATGCGTCTGAGATGCAATTGTTTCATGCAGGTGGTAATCATCAATGGTTTCAACTGTGTGAGAGTGTCAAAGCACGCACTGGTATAGAGATTATCGACCAGATACAGTTAGATTTTCAAGTCATTAACGGCAATAAATCTAAATTTCATTAAAAAACCCCTTGTATTATATGCTCTATGAGTGTATAATGAATGTATAAGAAACGAAATTGACTAGTGAATATGTTCGTGGATTGCAGAGAGGTTAAGTCACTAGAGAGATATACTGAGAATGTCAAGGGTACATGAGAGAGATACCCACCTATCAGCGGAGATGGTGTAATGCAACACGCGACAATACCATTGTTGAGTTCATAGTTCAAGTCTATGTCTCCGCTCCAGTTATATAGTCGGAGAGCCTTATGGTTAGTGCATCTCCGACACGCTTGCCAAAGCATGAGGAATATGTTATAATGGATGGTTATAAGTACAAGTGGTCTACTGTAAGTTTATACAGTATGCCTAAGGATAGAACAGAACCATTGACTTGTCGTACAGAGAAACCTGTGCCTCTACAGGAGGGATTGGTTCTTGCAAGACAATACGAGACAAAGGGTCATGTGATAGAACTCAGGAGGGAGTCTCCTAGACAGTCTTAGAGTAGGAATCTGAGCAAACAGTGATTTAGGGACCGTATATCGTGGTGGTAGAGAGTAAAGACACCATCTAAGCGTCTCTAAAGAAATTTTTTTCCGGTAACCAACAGAGAAGGAAGTAAAAATGAATCGTATAACCTATGTGGATTACTCGTTTCAAGTCGTTGATGATGAGATTATCTTTGACGAAGACCTAGACGGAGACCAATTTATGGAACTCCATGACATAGAGGAAGACACACTATACTCTATATCATCAATTGACGGTGTGTTATGTTTCTCTAAAGTGTATGAGGATGATGAACCAGAACCAGACGAAGAAGACTGGACTGGTGATAACATACTTGCATTTGTGAAGCATTAAAAATTTTTTGAGGTAAATTATGAGTATCCAGAGTCGTTCAATACATAAAGAGACTGCTACCACTGTAGGTACTGGTCTTATTATTAACTATCCTCTGAATCTATTTCTATTGTTTGTATGCATTGACCTATGGGGTATGACGAATACCTTTTACATAGGTACTTTAATTACTGCATTGATGACATTCGTAGCGTATGTTCGTGTATATTCTATACGCAGGTGGTTCAGTGTTAGATAATATATTCATTCTCGTAGGTAAATGTATATGGTTTCTTATTAAATACACCTTGTATGTTTTGAGTGCCGTTGTTATAATGGCTGTACTACTAGACGGAGGTTATATTGGATAAGTACGATAAAAAAGAATTAGAGAATAGTAAACGAATATTCAAGTCAGCAACACCTAAGTATGACTACTCATGGTACATTAAATGGGGTGCATCAGTATTCATTATGATATCTATGAGTATGCGAGGTATACCTGAGTATCAAACTTGGGACTTAATACTCTCTACCATTGGTGTCAGCGGATGGTTAGTCGTAGGTCTACTATGGAAAGATAGAGCCCTTGTGTTATTAAATGGAGTAGGGGTAGCACTTCTACTTCGTAATTTGTTTGAGGTAATATAATGTTAGAATTTTTATTCTTTATGCCCTTTAATGTGTTTGTATGGACAATTAAATATATGGGTTCGTTG
>ENA-OWPI01002170-OWPI01002170.1-marine-metagenome-genome-assembly--contig:-NODE-2170-length-19001-cov-3.093162_pt1 | contig 19001 bp, 15 predicted proteins | sample MGYA00238138_ERZ651775 | MGnify/ENA primary metagenome ERZ651775 (study PRJEB26906, sample SAMN06265043) | marine metagenome | isolation source: Helgoland LTER site | place: Germany:Helgoland, sampling...
CAACCATATACTTTTCAACACACGTCATGACGTGCTGTGCGTTGTCTTCACTAATAACAACTTTGTGAGCCATACTGGTGATGTTGGCAATCACGCCGGCAGTCAAGCAAGAGCCGAGGATCATCATGGCAGTAGCAAACCATCTCCCGTCAATTGTGGCCGGGAAAATGTCCCCGAAACCAACAGAAGTGATGGTCGTGAGAGTCCAGTAGTATGCAGAAGTCATGCGAAAGTCCGAAGCGGTATCGTCATACACCATCGCCCAGCTGCAGGCGATCCAGTGGGTAAATATGATGGCTATAATACTTATGTTGATTGTCATAGTGACGTCCACCGATATGAACACGTGGTACCGCTCGAGATGGTTCTTTAGTTGTTGTATGTAATAGGGGAAACGAAAGGCCAGGAGGAGCTTGGGAACTCGAAGCATGTTCCAAGAGCCGATAAAAAAGCCTAGGAGGTCGTAAGGAAGAGCAATAACGATGTCTTTGATCATGCGCCCTGAGCGATAATACTCACTTAGCATGACTTCACGGTCCGTGATATGCATCGTCTTTCCCTGTTCGTTCACCTCCTTGAGAGCAAAAATCTTCGACTGGAAAATGATGTTGAGGAGGAAAAAACCGTCAGTGACGTAGTCAACCTCTATGAACCAGTGCCCTTCGTCGACGAAAAGATTGCCTCCGAAATCCTTATGCACAGTAAATAGCCGGTAGGCGATCGAAAATGTGTTCCAGGCCGTGAAGATGAAAAGGATCAGGTCCCAGAATAAGCGGATCTTGGAGGATTCTAGAATGACAAAGTGATCAGGCATCAGCAAGTTGTCGTCATCCTCGTTCTCGTTCAACATTTCGAGGAATTTTTTCTTCTTGTTCATATTTTTGCTAAAGACCTCGATCTGGTCGTTCACGTTCTTTCTATGCTGCCACCACGCCAAGACAACACGAGTGATGCCGGGGTGAAAATGCTGGTTGCGAAGCGCATCACTAGACGAGAGTTCCTTGTGTTTCGCGGCTTCGACTCTGAGCATTTCGACGAAGGAGAGCGGGAGTACGTCGTGAGGCTTGACTGTCTCGATGTGGTCGTCGGGGTCAGTGGAGGTAAAATTTGGATCTCCAGGGGTGGTTATCATAGCGAAATTTTGCTCCATTACTTCATTCAATTGCTCCGTAACCAGATGAACCGTCCTTTCAACTGCCTGGCGCACATCTCCCAAACGGGGGTTGGCCAATAGTTCGTTAAATCGCTTCTTCTCTAGTACGACAAGCTCAGCGAATGTGCCCGTCTTGTAGGTGTGCTCGAAAAGCCGGTCGAAGAAAAACTCGAATGCTCCAAAAGACTCTGAGGCGAGCAAGGAAGTGACAGTAGACGTATCGTCTCTTGCCAAAATATTTACCTTGCCGAAGCGAATCAGAAATAAACAGTCTAGCGGGGAATTGCGAAGGACAACAACCTCATTGGGCGAGTACATACGGGGCACCAAGATCTTTACAATCTCGCAGACCAGGAAATCATCGTCGTCACCTTTCACAAACGGGTGTTCTTTAAACAGGTGCTGGTTCATCATAAGCACCTCACTGCGGAGAGACTTGGGCAGCTCATCCAATATCTGAAGTTCTAATTTCCCGAATTGGACCTTGAAAAGATAGTCGTAGTGGTTTTTCATTTTCCGCTGCATTGATTCAGGAAGGCCGCGGTGCGTCATATAGTTGTTGATAATCTGCATCGATTGCGATTTTTTCGAATCCCGATGCACAGTCACATAAAAGCATCCCGATCGAATCGAGTGATTTGAAGCGATGAATACGGTTAGATAGACCCACCACGGATACAAAGCGACCAGACTTAGCCTCGCAAAAATTTGCTGATTCACTTGCTCACCTCCATCTTCTGCCTGAATTCCATGTAGAGGATGTCCTGATTCGCAATAACGGAGGACATCACCGCAATTGTGAGGGCAAAGCTGAAACTTCCAGCTAGCATGATACAAGTGGAGAAAAATTGGTCTAATACACTTCTTGAAATGGCCACATCCCCGTAACCAACTGTAAAGAGAGCCTGGGCTACAACATAGACAGCAGCGTTGATTTCTGACAAATGGGTAGGATCAGAAGAAAGAGTGGAGTAGGAGTCGTCTTTGTCAGAAACATGGTACAACCAGCTTTCTGCCCCGTCTCTATGGCCCAAGTAAACGAGGACGCAAGCTAAAGACTGAAGAACTATGAGAAGGATGATGATCAATTTCGTCACCTCCATCATGGCCGAGTTTGCCCCCACGTGACGCTTTGTTAAATAGAGCTCGATGAAGTTCCAGAAGGAGAAATATCGCCTTAAACGTAGCATCTGAAAGAGCAGAAATAGAACCGCGGTCGATTTTTTTGTCCCCAATACAATGGCGGTCTGGTACAGTGGGAAGACCCCAGCCAAATCCCATACAAGGCCCCGCCTATAGTAGTGGTGGAATATCTGTCGAGAAGACGTTCGGACCAACCCTTGCTCTTCATAGCAAAATTTCCGCACCCTAAAGTAGAAGTCAAGTAAAAAGATCAATTGAACAAGAGCACCCAAGAAGACAATGTTGCCCTGTTCAGGGGATTCAGAACGAATACCAAAGACAACACGATATGGGACAAGCAAACTATTCAAACAGTAAGCCCCAAAATTTCCGCTTTCCCACCACGCTCTGAATCTACTATTTGGTAGCCTCCACGCCCCAATTGGCCGCCGTATTCCCGACTCCGTGACGTCGGAACGGAGTTGCTGAGAAGAATCATCATCGATCACAACAATCTCCTCGAACGAGTTGAAGCGATTCTTCGAGCGTCCTTTCGGCGTAAGGCCAACAGGAACTAACCCGGACTTTCGAGCAGGGGATTTAGGTGTCATTGGGGAGTTTGGATCCTTGAAATGATTGGTGCTTATGGTGAGGTTCTTTCCGTTTTTCTTCTTTCTAGGCGGCGTGGAAGGGGGAGGGATGGAAGCAAAACTTGCCCGTTTGGGAGAATCATCGATTTGTGCTTGGGGGGCATCGATGTAAACCTTGCTGCGGGAAGGTTTTTTATGAGAAGCCTGGAGAGAGGGTAACATTTTGAAGGGAATAAGCAAGTTGCAGGGGGTGTTGACGATGTGCTGCCTTGAATTGGAAGAAACCAAGAAAGATAAAGTCGAGTCTTCAATCACGCTCGTAAGACGTTTACTCGGACGGCAGTCCAAAAAAAATCATAGTGTAGCTTTTTTAGTGTTTGACAACTTCAGTTTATTTCCCATTTTTCCTCTTCTCTTTGAAATTTTTTGGGGCGTTGCGGAATTGAAAATGATGGCGGATTTGTCACTTTTGATCGTTGAATTTGCTCAGGATGTCCGCGACCTCGGCAGTCTTTTTGTCTAGATCACCTTGTAGCTTGCTGTGAAACGTTGCTAGATACCTATTTTTCCTTTCCTGCTCACTTTATTTAAAAAATTCGTCCTTAGGGAATCAACAATTGAGTGAAAATTGAATAGTCACAGTGCAAACTCGATCTACTCGCTACTCTTTTAAATATTGCCCTTCTTCTTTTTTGGCCTTTTTTTTTCTCTCGTCTGCTATCTTTCCTTCACCTATCACCTTAATCACCTATCACTCTGAAACGCCTCGTCAGGAGTTCTGCATGTCATCTGATCAACAGCATGCACACAACCATTCACTGCATCCATTTCTTCCCAAATCGCCTTGTATACCATTTGGCTACGCTTCACCTTGTTCTTGCCTTCAAACAGAGAGGAAACGATGTCGATAGAGATATGACTGCCATTCGGGTCGTCGTTCTGCCAATGGAGAGTGAGGGGAGAGGTGAGAAGCAGCAAGCAAGCAGGCCAAGTGAGTGCTCCATGTATGCGTGCTCTTTTAAGAGAAGACACCGAGAGCCACATAAACCCTCCACCTCATCATCCCTCACAGTAAAACACGCTACAAGGACAGTATTGAACACTCACCGCCCCGGTTACTACCAAGCTTGTAGGCTCCAATGCAGCAGTGATCTTCTTTTCGCATAAACTGACGGTAGTTGCATGTTCGCCGTCACTCGGGCCCGCCATTGATCGCAAAGATGTCGTATACGCTAGAGATTGCTGGCCCAAGTTATAGTTATAAGTGTGGCCCACCGGCCTCAGAGAAGGAGAGGAGAAAGGAGGACGGATTAAAGACAAATGGGGGGATGCCGTCAGGGAAAAACGACAACGAATTCCGGTAGAGAATGCAATAGCACTGCGTAGGACTCTCATAATCACGCTTTTATGAACATTCAAAGGTGATATGGAAGGATCATCGAAGATCATTATTTTTCTGACGTTCTTGTTTGTGTACACACAGTTAACCACCAATCGCTTTTAGAAAACGTGCATACAGCAACTATATTATTTATATTCATACACATAGTAAATAAAGGTTTAATCTTACTACACGAATGTCAAAATGCATTCCTTGCGAAGAGGCTAGAAAGGAGGATATCTTAACCACGGAATCCCTTCACGAGCGAGTGGCCGCCATGCCGCTCTGGTCGGTGCAAACAAAGAAGATTATTCGCCAAACGAACAATGAACACAGGACGATATTCCAGGATGCGATGAGGATGAATATCATCAGGAGGAGTTTTACGGCAAAGAATTTCCAGTGTGCCATGGACTTCCTTCAGGAAGCCGGGGAGGTTTGCGAGGCGGAAGGGCATCACGCTGACTTTCATTTAGTCTCTTACAGGGAAATTATCGTGGAATTTTACACACACAAGGTCGGGGGAGTCACTGAGGAGGATCTGAGAGTGGCGGCTGTTCTGGATGCCAAGGTTAAGCCGGTGTACAGTCCGAAATGGGCGAGAGAAAATGGGTTGGCATAGTTATCCAATTTTGGCGGACTGAGTAGGTTAAGAAGAAAACACTGGCGATGTGTGAAGATTATAGCTTATAAAAACACCGACACTTTACATAGTATATTATGTCATTCCATTCATCTCTTTACCTTTCAAACCCTTCAAACCCTTCAAACCCCGACGATTTTGTTGTTGGTCTTCCTCCTGCTTGGGTTAAAAAAGCTTGCGCCTCTCACAATTTGGCTGCCGACCTTCTTGAGAGTATTGGCCGCTCCCTTCTTGGCATTTGCATCATCATCCGATGCTAGATATCCAGTCCTAGCGTTGTCTTCCTTAATTAGATCTCTCTTGCTGGCGCTTCGATTATTGTTCACGAAGCTGAAGCAATCGCTATAGTGCGTAAGGTCAAGGGTGTACATATCACCGTACTCGCAGCTCCGGTAGGTATGATTGTTGGGCTTAAAGTCTCCCAATATAGCACCATCTCCGAGAGTCGCTTCGATGACAAAGTCGTGGACTTTTCCAGAATCTTTAACTTTGCTTCCTCCACCTGTGAATTTTTTGAGGTTCTCCTTGAAGCTTAGGCTCGCTTTTCGGGCCGATACCTTTCCGTTCGCCTCTTTCGCCTTAGGGCTTCGTCCGGTCCCGAGACTGGTCGATGCCATCGTCAACACATGCACTCTACCTTTCACAACCAAAAATAGTTTAGGACATGGCTCATTCTCGATGATGAGAATCTCCTTGGGCAGGCTTAGATAAGGCGCCATGCCGTAAACCAAACTCCTAATAAATCCGTCTGCGTAGCTGTTCAAAGTAGGCATTTTTCGTATACTCGGGTAGCAAATTTCCTCGAGCATTTTGTGTCTGACCATTCGGGGCATGTTGCGCAACACCTTGCCCTCCTCCAGATCATCTTCATTCAAGTGCATGTAGACAAAATAACCGTAGACCTGCTCTTGCAGGCGCTCCGGCATCTTCGCATGTTTCATGTATCGCGTAATGACCTGCGTCCACGCCTGGCTCTCTCCTGCGCTGGCGTCCATTGCATGGACCAGAGAGGACAAAATCGCCGTGATCCCTGCGTCACATAAAACAGCACCACTGACCATACACATAATGCTGAAAAGCATCTCCGCATTGCTCTTTATTTTGATGTCACCATACCCCACAAGTGTGATCGTATACACGGACCAATACAGAGCAGTGGTGTACTTCTCCGTCATACTAACTCTTGGGTCTTCCAACTTTGTCCCTTCGGTCCAGCTCAGGTCATTGTCAAGCCCTTGCAAATATGCAATATAATAGAATACGCAGCCGAACCAGTGGCTCGTCAACAACACTAGTATCACCATCCTCAGGAGATGCCACCACCCGCTTTTCGCCCTAACACCCTGCTCCTCAAAAAAATCAATGAGACTTTGCATTAGCGTTGTGAACCTGGCCAGGCTGATGAACTTTGTCAGCCGGATGAGGGCCACTGTCCTTATGTTCCTCTCTCCTAGAATCCAGACGATGCTGTCTACCGGAAACACCGTGATTAGATCAAACTTGAAACGTCCTTTCAAATAAATTTGGGAAAATTCGTGCGGATCAGCGATCAGCAATCCATCGCTGACGGTGGCAAACCGCCTGAATCCAAACCACATATCGATCCCTAGCAAAAAATCCAGAAAAACATTGAATATCAACCAGACAATCTCGCTGCTCTCGCTCTGTTCCCACTCTTCGTAGAACCCCACACGCAATGGGATGGTAATAACGTTGACCAGAATTACCATGAGTATCACAAAATCCCAGCTACGCTTGAAGACACTGTCAGGCAAATAGACGAGATCCTTCTTTTCCTCCGTGTTATCGTCGAGCATCATCATTTGCGCCATCTTCCCCCCGCTCTTTAAGTTCTTCTTCATCTTCTCAACCTTTGCAGTCGTGTCGATCCTATCCGCCGCCTCAACAACCTGCTCGTCAAAAATCGCCCAATGCTCCAGATCGTCCTCCAGAGGCTCGTGCATTTCCCTGCTATGTAATATAAAGGCATTGCAAAACTCCTTCGCAACCGCGCCGCAGATACGAGGCTCATGCTTAAAGAATTCTCCCTCCCCAAATAGTTGGCCACTTCGAACAGTCATGAGAGTGTTCTTACCATCCATCATGTCAACACTGCCTCGAGTCAACACAAACAGCTCGAATCCACACTCTCCTTTCTCGTATATTACTTGACGACTGAGGAAAAAACTACTATCCAACTTGCTCAAAATGAGAGAAAGAAACTCGACGCTAAAATGGTCGAAGATTGGCGCACTTTTCAAAGTCTTGAATACATGGTGCTTGAGTACTTCGTGACGGATTCTATCGGGTAAATAATTAAGCACTGCGATCTCACTAGCGCCCCTCTGCTTCAACCAAAGGGTATCGTAGTACCGCCCGATTTCCTCCTGGACATTGATGTTGATTTCCCGCTTGTTCATAAAGGTCTTCGTCTCGTCGAGCTTTTGTTGAAATAAGGTTGAAGTGACATCGACCTGCGCGACGATCTCCTCCAAATTGGCAATGACCGTGGCAAAAAGTAGCGTCCCGAAGATAAGAATGGCAATACTGAACGCCTCTTCGATGGGTGTTGTTGCCGTTACATCCCCATACCCAGCAGTGGTGAGGGCAGTGGTGGCCCAATAAACTGAGCGAATGTACTTGTTGATCAAACTTGTCACCTCAATTCGGTCCGGATCGTCCAGACAGGGCAGCAAACGATTGGATAGATGGCTAGCATCACAGTCTGCCCAACTCTCATTTCCATTCTTGTTCTGCACGAATGCAATAAAGAAGAAACCACACCCAAAAAAGTGGGCGGCGTACAAAATAGTCATGAGGAGTTTCATCACCTTCAGAGTGTTCTTCTGCTTATTCTTCGTAATGTAGCCGAACACACTATCCGTGCAGCGGATATGCTCATGAACGTGACAACACCTCAACAGTCTCAGCACTCGCAGCAGGCCAAACAATTGATCGATGTGCAACAGATCAGTTTCAATCAACGAACTCGCAAATTCCACTGGGATTATGGCAAGCATGTCACAGAGTGACTTCCCTCTGAATCTCCCCGTACCCAAATAGTGCTGTCGTATCTTTTTGGCGTCGACGATTGATCTTTCCCCCTCTGTGTATCCCAGTGAAGTGCTCCGTAGTCTGATGTCCAGCAAAAAGATGGCGTCACCCAAATAGTCGAAGCAGTAGATGAGGATCACCACGCTACCAGCGCCGTCTCCGAGAAAGGCCAGCCTGAAGGGAATCGCAAAAACGTTGTACACCAAAAAAAGAAACACCACAACGTTCCACAAATATAAAAAGCCGCTGTTGGGAGAAAATGCTCCCTTGCCCTTCAAAATGTTGGTAATGGAAGTCTCAGTCCCGGAAAATTCCCCAGCTCCAACAATCATATCACCCAGCAAACTAGCTCGTCGAGAATTTAACCTACCAGTTTTTGCGCGAGCGTTGTTGATAGACGCAACATCACCGGATTCAAGGGTGGTGAGTTTATCGTCGACAAACTCGCGCATGGTGGTGAATTCTTTGGGGTAATGTATCTCCAGCGACATGAACTCCTCTGGTTTCATCGTCACCAAGGCACAGTTACTGATGGCCTTCGCGTTGTAAGGTTTCCGGTTCGGAAAGAATAGGCTGTACTCTCCGAATGTCTTGTTCGTAGGCATAGGTCCTCCAACGATCACCTCCAAATTTTCCTTGACTTGTGTCGCTTTCCCCCCCTCAGAAGGGAGCTTCTTCAATGCGACACTACCATCCTTGCAGTAGTAGAACTGTTCGTGGCTAGGGTTATCAAGCATCACCCAGTCACCCTCTACAACTACCTGTTCCTTCATCATTTTGGAGAGACAGTATATCAAACCCTTGACCTCCTTGACACCTTCGAAAATGGACGAGCTCATAATCATGTCTTCGTGGTTGTGATAGCAAACGCGTTGTAGGAAGGGAGGAGGCAGAATCTCCGTCAAGACCTTGGTCTCGTTTACGTCACTACGCAGTGTTCGGAAGTAGCGCTGGCAACGATCCCGAATGTTGTGAGGGAGTTCCTTCTCTACCATATACTTTTCCACACAAGTCATGACGTGCTGTGCGTTGTCTTCGCTGATGACGACCTTGTGGGCCATCGCGGTGATGTTGGCAATCACACCGGCGTTAATGCAGCTTCCTAAAATGATGATGATCAGGGAATACCACCGACCGGCAACTGTAATCGCCGTAATGTCCCCAAATCCGACCGTGGTCATGGTAGTGAGTGTCCAGTAGTAGGCACTCATCAAGTCGGTAAAACGGTTTTCAGGTTTGTAAATAATGGCCCATATGCAGCTAACCCAATGACAGAAAACAAAAGTGGCTATTGTCAATTTGAAGGTAAGAATCGCATCCATCGAGATGTGGATTTTGGATGCCTGGAGGTGGTTCTGCAGGCGGGTCAAAAGATAGGGAAAGCGGAGAGCCATGAGCATCTTCGGAACACGGAGAAAGTTCCAGGAACCGACAAAGAAGCCAAGTAAGTCGTAGGGAATCACCGTTATGATATCACCAAGCAAGCGCCGTGACTTCCAGTACTCCTCGAAAATCAGCTTGCGGTCAGTGATGTGCATGATTTTCCCTTGTTCCGTAATGTCTGTAAACGCGAATACCTTCGCTTGTAGGTAGATGTTCAACAGGAAGAAGAAGTCCGTCACATAATCCACATATATACCGGCCCCAAGGTTGTCGCTGAAACAACTCCCGTCCGTCAGAGTCACCGCATAAAGCCTCCAGGGGACGATTAATGTGCACCACGAAGTACAAAAGAAGCAAAGTAAGTCCCACACTTTCCGCCACTTTGATGTCGCCAGTAAAACAAAGTAGTCCGGCATCAAGACCTTCATCTCATCCTCGTCGTCTTGGTCGTCGATCATACTGGCAAACTTCTTCTTGCTCAGCATATTCTTCTTGAAAATAACGATTTGCTTGTGAATATTATTTCGAGTCGTCCACCAGCTGATCACCAAGTTGGTGATGCCAGGATGGTAATTGATCTCAGTTTTGATTGCGGTGGAGGCTTCAGCGGCGGCCGCAGCAACCGTTCCTGGGGACATCCTTGATGATGGCGTCCCGGGGGACCTAGAGGAGGAGGAAGGGGACAGCATGTACCTCCGAGCACTCTCCACATTTTCATCGGTCTCCTCCAGTATGGCTCCGCCTTGATTGGAATTCTTCTCTTTGTCCGCCAACATCTTTTCATGCAAAGCCTTCTCAGCTTGTAGCTGGAGGAGCAGAGACCGCGGGAGTAGCTGCTTTTCCAGCTCATCTGACGTAGACGATCGGGCGCTGTTTTCATTGTCGTTGTCACTGTCATTCTTGTCGAAGGAGGAATTATCAACACCATGGGAACGCTTACGCGATTGGTTCTTGCTCTTTTCTTGTTGGGAGACAAAGTCCTCGTCTATGGTACCAAGCTGGTCCAAGTTAAGTAGGTTCGTGATGCGAGTGAGCGAATCGTTTATGTCGTGCAGCTCACTGTCGAATCTCGGATTGTTCATCAAGTCGTTAAATTTCGAACGATCGAGAAGAACCAACTCAGAGTAGGTACCAGTCTTGTAGGTAACTTCGCTGACGACATCGAAGAAAAACTCAAAACTGCCGAAGAACTCGCCAGCGAGGAGGGAGGTGACAGTTGCCGGTGCAGCGGAAATGGCGGAGGGGGGATCGTCGCCATGAAATGATGTATTCTCTTTTTTCGCATTCATAATGGAAGCTGTCGCCAAGATGTTCACCTTCCCGAACCGGATAAAGAAAATGGAAGATATCGGCGAGTTTTCCATGATCACAATTTCGTTTGGACTATAAGTACGCGGGACGAGTATTTTGACGATCTCCTCACATAAATGCAAGTTGTTCGTCCCTATAACAAAAGGGTGCCCGCGCACCAAATGCTCGCTCAGCATGAGCACCTCGGTCTTGAGGGATTGCGGGAGTTCGTCAAGAATCGCCATCTCCAATTTCCCGAACTGCACATTGAACAGATAGTCGTAGTGGTTCTTGAGTTTAAGATGAAGATCCTCCGGAAGTCCCCTCATCGTTATGTAACTGCTCAGGACCTCCATTTTTTGGCGATACTCCATCGACAGGATGTCCTGGTTAGCAATAACCGAGGACATGACGGCGATAGTCATAGCAAAACTGAAACTTCCTACGAGCATTAGGACCGTCGTGAAAATTCTCTCGTTGACATTGTTTGAGGTAGAAACGTCTCCGTATCCGACAGTGTAGAGCGCTTGGGCGACAACGTAGACCGCCGAAGAAATCTGCTCGAGCTCGTTCGCGTCCGTGATGTTATTGAGCGCATTTGAGTTCATCCAACTTTCTTCCGTGATACAGACACCACCAGTCGTGGTTACATCAGTTACTATCCTTTCGTCGCAACCGATGTATATCAAAAAGCAGCTGAAAACCTGCACGGCGACGACGAGCAAGAAGATAATCTTGCTGCGACGAGCGAAGCGACGAGCGAAGCGACGAGCGAAGCGAGTTGCAATGGTAGGGGCGTTGGTGGTGTTAGAAATGGCTAAGAATTTGGTAGCAGCAACGTTACATTTGGAAGTATCAGGCATGTACATTGATATCCAGTACTCACCTAATCTCAATGACAGTCATGTTCACCTCAACTTGTTTACGGGTAAAGTAGACCACGATAAACTTCCAGTAGTCAAAGTAGCGAACAAGCTTGAGCATTTGAAATGAAAGGAGTAAGCTCGCCGTCTGTCTCGGCAGAAAAATCTGTCCCACAAAGTAGAACGGAAAGAAGCCGACGAGATCCCAGAGCAGCCAGGTTCTAATGTAGTCGGAGAAAATTCGAGTCGGCGCTGCGACGACGATGCCCTGCTTCTCGTGGGCGAACAAGAATCCGCGAAGGACCAAGTCGATGAAGAACACGGACTGGATTATTATGGCCGGAATCGTGATGTAAATAGGCTCGACGTAGTTGTCCCTGATTCCAAAGACGATGCGCGTGGGAATGACAAAGGCATTGATCAGGTAGAGGAAGAAATTTATTGTCTCCCACACTGCCCTGAATTTGCTGCTGGGAAGGCGCCACGGGTGAACTGAATTTGGTGAGGAGGGGGGACCATTGTTTTTGTTCTTTGTTTTTGTTTTTTGACGGTTTGAGAGGCGAAAACGTCGAAAACGGCGAACACACACACAGGCGAGAAGCGACGAACAAGATAGGTTGAACGATCTCCGGTATTTATTTAACCCTAACCCCACCGTTCCACCCTTCCCACCATCAGCTCCCCAACCCACGCCCTCCTCCTCCCCCTGGTCGGTCGCCTCCTGGTCCACCGCTCCCCCTCCTCCCCCGGGCGCGGCCCGTCCCAAAACGTCGGCGCGTCCCTCGCCTCCTCCCCCCTCCTCGCCTTCCTCCACGCCGACACCCTCCTCCCCTTCTCCTGGGACGCGAAGATAACCAAGTGCCTATCGACCCCCGGCGTCACGATCGCGAGCTTCGGGTTCGGGGTGGAGAGGGTGGAGGGGGAACGACTGCCGAGGGGGATGAGGGCGGTCGAGGTCACCGCTAACATCAGGACCAAACTATACTCCCTACCCTACGGCGACCAGTGCCTCAGCCTCTCCCGTTTGAACTTTGACTACGTCGGGGGTTTCCCGGACAACTGCCTGATGGAGGACTACGATCTGGTAAGGCTGTTCCGGAGGAGGCAGGAGCTCGGGGTGGAGTGGGGAGGGGGGAAAAGTGGGGGGAAGATGGTCAGGGAGAGGATCGGGATCATACCCGGGGAACCGGCAAGGTGCGACGCGAGGAGGTGGAGGAAGCTGGGGGTTTGGAGGACCACGGTTACTAATAGTATTATCGTGCAGAGGTACGGGAGGGGGGAGGATCCGAGGATCCTATTTGAGAGGTATTATGGGAGGGAGCCAAAGGAGTTTAGAGGGGAGGGGGTGCTGGGGGAGTTTTTGGGGAAAGGGGAGGAGGGGGAGGAGGGTGGAAAGGAGGAAGGAACACTGATAGAGTAGAAAACCATTTTTTGAAGGGAAGGAAAACATTTTTTGAAGGGAAGGAAACATTTTTCTGCTGCGTCTTTTGTTCTTTTCTTTACTACCGTACGTCTAGGGTCTTTGTTATATTATTTCTTTTCTTTGTTATTTTGTTTTGTAGCGTCCGTGTCCGTATACTAAGTATACGGGACGCTACAAGTATACGGACGCTACAATTTCCTTTCCCGTTCCTTGCACACCAGGACCCCCCTCTCCTCATCAACCTTTGCCCCCACCCCATCCCTCCCCAAAAAAGCCCTCCAGCTCTCCCCGTCCAAAAACGTCAGCCCCTCATACACGAACCCGATCGGCACGGTGCTGTACGCGCTCGCCATCGCCTCGTACGCCATCCTCCTAACCCTTCCCACCAAATAGTCCATTAGGTACCCCGACAGGTGAGGCGCCGCCTTGTACAGCTGGAAAAATCCGTAGTAGTTCCCCGTGGAGACGCAACTCGCGACGCCCCTCGCGTGCGTTAACGCCGGTCCGATCCCGTCTCCCCCCCCCCCCCCCCCCCCCCCCCCCCCCCCCCCCCCCCCCCCCCCCCCCCCCGTCACCAACGTCTCCCTCAGCGCCCCCGCCGCGTCCCCCCTCACCAGCGCGTACAGCACCCCGTACGCTCGAAACTCGTCCGACGAATGCCGCAGCTTCCCCCGGAGCACCGACTGGCACTGGTTGAACTCGTCGAGGTCCCCGGACTCGAGGGCGACGCGGGCGTGCAGGGCGTAGACGCGGACGGCGAAGGGGCCGGTTATACCCTGGACCGTCAGATCCTGCCTGATGGACTTGAGCTGCGTGTTGAACTGCGAGTACGTTATCTCGTCGGAGACGAACCTTCTCTTCTGGTACTCCAAGGCCTTCATAAGAACCTTCTCCGGCCGAGTCTCGCAAGCCTTGACCTCCCCGGTAATGCGCAGGTACTCCTTGTCCAAATTGCAGCTGGTGCCGAACCCCTCCCCCCGCTTCTTCTTACTCAAACGGGGGGAACCCGCGCCGCCGCCGCCGCCGCCGCCGCGGGACTTGGACCGCTCCTCCTCCTCCCTCCTGAACCGCTCCGCCCTGTCGGCGTTGCGGAGGGACCGGGACGGGTCGGCGATTATGCGACCCGCGCAGCGAACGCCGACGGAAGATGTGGAAGACGGACCAGTGGCCTTCCGGGGGACAAAGGATAGGTCCTCGGTGTAGGCTAAGGGGAGAGGGGGGGGGGAGAGGGAAGCAATTTCCGAACGCTTGCGCTTCCTTTCCTTCGCCTCCTCTTTCACCTTCTGTAACCCTCCCTCTTCTCTTCGTTTTCTTCTCTTCTCCTTCTTCTCCTTCTTCTCACTCTTCTCCTTCTTCCTCATCGCCTTTTTTTCTTCTTTAGAAAGAGGCTCCTCCATTTTCGGAACCACTGGATGACCTTATTAGTCGTCAGTTCATATCGTGATGGGTATAGAAAACAGAGCGTCTTTTTCACATCATCCAGCCTGAAGGTGGAGGAATAACTTGAATTCGACCCCTGCGAATCACTCATTTAATTAAAAAACCCTCCCCACGACCATGCTATCCCGAATTTCTCGCGTGCCGACAACAATTGTCCGCTCATCTGTGCGCTGTCTGTCAGATTACAGCAAATCCTACGAAAACATCCTGGTAGATACCAGCACCCCGGGCGTGGGCCTAATCACGCTGAACCGTCCGAAGGCTTTGAACGCCCTCTGCGACGCCCTTCTTGACGATTTGATCGACGCCACTGGGAAGATGGATCGAGACGGGGACATCGGTGCCATTGTTATCACGGGGTCTGAGAAGGCATTCGCCGCTGGTGCTGATATTAAGGAAATGCAGGTGTGTGTGTGTTATTTTAGCGACCCCCTGCCACTAATGCGAGTGCACGTTGTAGTTTTTCAATAGTCTAAAGAGCTGCTGCTGCTGCTGCTGCTGCTGCTGCTGCTGCTGCTGCTGCTGCTGCTGCTGCTGCTGCTGCTGCTGCTTACCCACCGCACCAACACACTCTTGATTATATCTTCCTCACATTATCACTAACAAAAACAACAACACCACCAACAAACAACACCACAGTCTAAGACTTATACGGACTGCCTTATGCAGAATATGTTCAAGCAGTGGGCCAAGATCGGCGAGGTTGAGACCCCGACAATTGCCGCCGTCAACGGCTTTGCATTGGGCGGAGGTTGCGAACTGGCGATGATGTGCGACATTATGATTGCTGGTGACAGGGCAAAGTTTGGACAGCCCGAGATTAACTTGGGCGTAATTCCAGGGTGCGGCGGTACGCAGAGGCTTATTCGCGCAGTAGGAAAGAGCAAGGCGATGGAGATGTGCCTCACGGGAAACATGATCGACGCCGAGCGAGCGGAGCGCGATGGGCTCGTCTGCAAGGTTGTGCCAGCTGGTGAGCTTGTTGACGAAGCGCTCAAGATGGGATCAGTTATCGCCAGCAAGTCGCAAATTGCTCAGAAGATGTGCAAGGAGACCATAAACGCTGCCTATGAATTGAATCTTGCCGAAGGTGAGTGATAGTGGCGAGTGGAATGTGAGGCGTTCGGGTCAGGGAGTTTTAATGCGTTCCCTCAAGGATGACTTGACTAAACCACCCCCTTCGCATTCTCCGTCTGTCTACAGGCCTCCGATTCGAGAGAAGAATTTTCCATGGTTTGTTTGCGACCAATGACCAGAAGGAGGGCATGAGCGCTTTTGTGGAAAAGAGGAATGCTGAGTTTACGCACTCGTGAGGGAAAAAAACAAACAGAAATATAAAATATAGGAGGGGGAGTTGGTTCTAAATACTCTTCATTTCATTCTTTCACTCGTCAATTCATCTTCTGTCTTTAATTAGGTCGCTGCTGCTGCCATTGGTCACTTTACCATTACCATTGTCATTGGTACTGTGTTGATGTTGATGTTGATGTTGATGTTGATGTTGATGTTGATGTGCACTACTAGCAGCATATGAAGAAGCTCCACCCTGCTTAAATTGGGTTTGCACCCCTTGTCCAACAAACTGTTGCTGCTGCTGCTGCATCTGAAAGTTCGTTATATATTGCATATCGCGAAAATTTTCCGTATTCTGCACGTTAAAATTGGAGAATTGGTTCATCATTGCCATTTGCTGCTGCGCCAACATTTGTTGTGTCGCAAAATACTGCTGTTGGTTGTAAACTTGTTGTTGTTGTTGTTGTTGTTGTTGTTGTTGTTGTTGTTGTTGTGGTGGCTGTCGTTGTTGTGGCGGCTGTCGTTGTTGGTATTGGTAATTGTGCCGCACGAAGTCGGGATCGTTTTGGTCCTGCCCTCGGTTGCGCCAAGTAGCGTGTAAATTGCTGGAAGGGGCTGCTGGTGTCTGTGATGGCGTGCTGCAAAAGGGGAGTGAGTGTGAGGAAAAAAATTCCAATAAAGCACAAGCGCAGCGGGAAAAGAAGATGTATCGCACACTCACATTTCGGAAGAATCGTCATTCTCTTGCCCTAAAATCCGACGCCTTGCCTCTGCGTATTCCTTCTCCCTATCATCGATTGTTTTCTTCTCCTTTCTACGCTTGTCATCACTCATTTTCTTCCGACCATCCTTACTTTTAGTGCCATCGGCGGCACAGTACCCGCTCACGTTATTACCCTCCTCATTATTCGCCTTCGTTTTCACCTTCAGCATCTTGACCGGCTTCTTCTTGCTGCTTTCCCTGGTGGTAGTATTATTAGAACTGCTGCTCGTTGAATCGTTGTTCTTGCCTGCGCCCCCGTTCACAACACTTGCATCTGATACTTTCGACCGAAGGTCAAATTTTGACAGATCTACCGCAACACCCCCATTATTCTCGAGCGATTGCATCAGCCAAGAGAGCTCTTCCTGACCGATGTCAATCAGCAAAGTGCCAGGGATCTTGCAATGGCCGGCTTTTTTCAGCTTGACGGAATATCCTTTGTTTCGCCTGTAATCGTCATTGTTATCCGACCCATTCGTCGGCCGCCAACCTTCACCACCGTAATCATCCTGCTCATTTTTAACCCTCTCCACTCCAAACCGGTCACAAACCTTGTGCAGCAAAAGCCTCTGAAAAGGTGTAAAACTCTCCCCAATGGAAATTGACTTCTGCTTGCCTTGGACAAACTTTAGCACCTTATCTTCCGTCTTCAAAGTGTGAATGCGGGTGGATTGCACACTCAGTGCAGATATCAGGGCAGGATCGATGAATATTGAGGGTGGGGGAGGGGACACACATTCATTGGAAGGAGGGGGCGGCAGAGGAATACTCGCTAACTCACTTGGAGTCATTATATGCAGCGCGGAGCTAGAGAGTGCGGGCTGTAATTGACTCACTCAAACCAGAAATGATTTTAGCTCACAATTTTTTCAGGCGAAATGGTGCAAGGTTTTCTATCGAAATTGGATTGGTTTCCCTTCTTATTACATTAATATCTACGTAAGCCATTATCGACCGACTTGTGTGTGCTACTCAACATAAAAAGGTTGTAAGGTTGTTGGTCCATTGAGTTCTCCCAGCCCTTTCTCACCCTTCACGAAATTCATTTGTGTGAACCCCAACCCCATTCCATTAATAGAGAAGATGTTCTCCCCTACGCACGCCCTGATGGCTCGTAAGCAGGCGAAAACGATTGCAATAAAGTTGATGAGCACGGCCGGAACGGGCTTTTTCTACACAACAAGAAAAAACCCATCGAAGAGTCCTCAAAAAGTGAGTGATAATATCGGATTTACCGTGCTCTACACATCTTCCACGCAATCTAACACTCTTGCACGACTTGAAATTATAGCTCGCCTTTGTAAAACTTGACCCCATTGTGAAGAAGCGAGTGCTTTTTACCGAACAAAAAATCAAATAGTAAAAGTAAACCACCTTTCACAACCTTTCACCTTCCAAGACAAACCGAAAAAAAATGGTGACAATCGAATAAGGGTAGATAATATATATTGGTATGCGGCGTTTTGAAGTGCGCTACTATTATTTGTTGGAGCGATGTTGATCCATTTTCTTTCCTTTCACTTTGTTATTCCAAATAATTCCAAAATTATCCGAGCACACCCTCCGTACCCCAAACTTTTCAAGCACATACATGACATCATTGCATTTGTTTTATACAAGTCCCCAATCTGCGACAGGCACAATACCAGCAGCACGATCGAACATTTATACAACCTTTTCGCACTCCAACCCATTGATTTTGCACTCAGAATTTCTCTGACCTTCCTCTCCACTTTTCTCTTCTTTCCCACAGAGAGAAGGTCGCCAACCCATGACGACCCTCCCTAGGGTCCTATCAATTCAGTCCCACGTGGTTTCCGGCTACGTCGGGTTGAAATCCTCCACCTTTCCACTGCAGCTGCTTGGGTTTGATGTGGACCCTCTCCCGACCGTATGCTTCAGCAACCACACTGGTTACAAGGGGGGGTTCAAGGGAACGCGGGGCAATGTGAACGAGATGATGGAAATTTTTGAGGGTCTTGAAGCCAACGGACTGTTGAAGGACGTGGGGATAGTTGTTACGGGCTATATTGGTGGAGGGGACTATCTCAGGGGAATCTTGGAAATTTTGAAAAAAACGCCACCCTCCACTCGTTATGTTTGCGACCCTGTCATGGGAGACAACGGGAAGCTCTACGTATCGCCAGAGCTCGTGGATATTTTCCGCGATGATATAATCCCGCGAGCCTGGCTCATTGCTCCCAATGCTTTTGAGGCGTCGATCCTGACAGGACTTGACATATCAGGACCCGAGGATTGCAAAAAGGCGATACGATTGCTGCACGACAAGGGACCGGAATATGTCGTTGTGACAAGCGTTAGTTTCGATGGGAGAATGCTGGTAATGATGAGTTCAAAAACGAGCGGCGAAGTGTGGCAAATCGAGACTCCTATTGTCCCCGGTAAATACACTGGCACTGGCGACCTCTTCACCTCTCTGATTGTCGCGCACATGGTAAAGAGCTCTAACGTCATACCGGAGACGCTAAAAAAGACAGTCAAGACACTTTACTACGTGATCAAGAGGACAAACGAGTATTACGGAGGGGAGCAAGGGGAGTTGAGGATCGTTCAGGGGAAGGATATCATCGAAATGGGGGGGG
>ENA-OWPI01002171-OWPI01002171.1-marine-metagenome-genome-assembly--contig:-NODE-2171-length-18999-cov-30.791830_pt1 | contig 18999 bp, 15 predicted proteins | sample MGYA00238138_ERZ651775 | MGnify/ENA primary metagenome ERZ651775 (study PRJEB26906, sample SAMN06265043) | marine metagenome | isolation source: Helgoland LTER site | place: Germany:Helgoland, sampling...
ACAAAGAGTATTTTCCAAATAAATTTTTTTTTTATTAGATTTTCTTGTAATTACGGTTATTTTATTTTTGTTGTTTTTAGATAATGCTTTAATCCAACTCCATCCAATTTCGTGTTCAGATCCCGAATTAGGCTCGCAAGAATAAGCTGAAATTAAAATCTTCATTTCTAAATTTAAATATTACAGCTTCTTAATATCTTTACTATTCTTAATTTCATAAAATCTTATTGCTAATAGAGAAACAATGAATAAAATAAATGGTGGTTCTTCAGGCCAATTAAAAACAATACCTTTTAGCAAAACCAATATCACTAAAAATATAGAATATTCATCATACTCATTTAATTTTAAAATTTGTTGCCATAAAAAAAGATAAATCAAAACACCTGCAGCTCCTATATCACCATAAATCCCTCCCCAAAAAAAGAAAGGTGCAAATAAACTAGATCCTGTTGAAGTAGCTGTTGTATAGTTAGACTGTTGAAATATCCAAATTATATTTGTTAATTCATTAATGCTAAAGTTAAAAAATAAAAAATTTTGATAATCCGGTATCATAAGAGCTAACCTACTTGTAGTTTGTCCAGGTCCTAAACCAAAAAAATTATTTAAATAACTGTAATGATAGTATTTAAATAGCTCAAAAATACTAAATTTTAAATCTAAACCCTCTTTTATTTCATCAATATTTTTTGAAAAATAAGGACTAAAATAAACCTTGTTAATTGAATATAGAATATAGATTAAAATTATCATCAATCCAGTATTGAATAGGATTTTTAAAATATAAGTGATATTTTTAGTTTTAAAAAATTTAATCAAATAAAAAATAAATAATGCAATAACAAAACTCAATACAACTTGTTTTGCATCTGACAAAAAATTTACTGACACCAAAATTAATATTATTGTAAATTTAATATAATTATTCAATTTTGTTAAAAAGAATACATATGTTGCTGTTAAAGTTGCAACAAAACCAGCAACATGATGACCCGCACCTAAATTAATAAATAAGCCTTGAACATCATCATGTTTTAAATTGAAAATAAAATATTGGATGTAGCAAATCAAAGTATTCATAGATGAAAATAAAATAATTATCTTTTTAATAAATTTTTGATCAATTAAACTTAATTTTACTCGAATTAAAAAAATATAATAAAAAAAAGGCTCTAAAATTATTAGTGTATAGACGATAAAATTAAATTTAGAAATTTTGTTATAAAGAGTGCTAACAAGTATAAATAACACAAATAAAAAAGTTAATTTATTAAGTGAAATATTTTGACTATCCTTGATAAAGGCTAGTGACCACAAATAAGACATAAAAATTAATAAATAATGAATGTGGTTAATAGATGATGGTAACCCAACAAAAACTAATACTCGTGTAAATAAAAAGGATACAGTAATTAAAAAAATTATATTATTTAAAAAAAAGTTATTTTGACTATCTGTATGCATATATTATTATTTTGACCACTAATATTTTAATAATAAAGATTAAACTTAATTAATTATTATTCTAAAAAGTACTGTAAATGATTTTTTAAATTATTTATCATATTATGTACAATTTTCATTTCCTTATTATCTTTAATATATTTAACATCTTCTGTTAAAATTCTAATTTTTTCCAACAGATAAAAAATATAATAAATCTTATACAATTTAATGTTTATGGAGCTTAATTTTTCATTAACAAATTTAGTAAATTTATATAAAATAAAATTAGATACCTTGTAGTGTAATAATTTTTTAAAACAAAAAATTTTAGATAAATTGTAAAATATTTTATGTCCATACCAGTTTAACTCATCATTAAACTTCGCTCTAAATTTAAAATTTTCAAAATCTATAACATAAAAAATATTCCTATATTTCAAAACATTATAATTGGCAAAATCACCGTGACTTAAAGATTTATTTAAATATATATTATGTAATTTATTTTGTTTAAAATAGATTAATGTTTTATTAAATAATTTTATTAATTCTTTATTAAATTTAAGATCATTAGAATTTATTGCAGTTAAAATATATTTTTCAATCGTTACTTTTTTAGTTTTATCTCTATACGAACTATTTATTATTCTCTTATAATTTTTAACTCTGACTTTTTCCGAGTCTATATAATCTGTAACAAAATAATATGGCTTATCTTTGATATTACAATCTAATATTTTAAGAACATTGAATTTATTATTTTGATTGAAATATCTTAATCCCTTTACTTCATTAATAATTTTTTTTTTATAAGAATATTTAACTACTTTCTTTTTAATACCATCATCAATAATCAAGATACTTGAAATTCTTAAAGGAAAAAATTTGTATATTTTAGCCTCTTTATATAGAAATTTTTTATAAATTTTTTTATCAATTAAAGACTTCAATTTAATTTGTATTTTTTTGTTTTTTATAATTACTTTAAATTATCTATCCTTTAAATTTTATAACAGCATAAAATGTTTTTACAATTATCCATAAATCTAAAAACAAACTCCAGTTATTTAAATACCATAAATCATACTCCATTCTTTTTTTTATCGATTCTTCTGTAGGTGTGGCTCCTCTAGATCCATTGACTTGTGCCCAGCCTGTTATACCGGGTAAACAGCTACTTCTTTTTAAATACTTATTTGAAATTTTAGAAAAACTTAAATCATGCAGCACCATATGCGGTCTTGGTCCCACTATTGACATGTCTCCCTTTAAAACATTAAAAAATTGAGGCAATTCATCAATACTAAACTTTCTTATAAATCTACCCACTTTAAGTAATCTTGAATCATTTGCTTGAACTTGATCATGTTGAAAGTTGATTTTATTTATTTTTAAACTTCTGATTTTGTAAACAACAAATCTTCTTCCATCCCAACCTGTTCGCTCTTGTTTAAAAAAAATTGGAAATCCATCTTCTAAATAAATTAAAATAGAAAAAATAATAATTATTGGTAGTGCAAAAATAATAAAAATTAAAGATAAAACTTTATCTAATAAAATTTTCATAAAAAATTTAGCTCCATAGAATCTTGATATGGAATACTCTTTATATTCGTAAACATTATTAATCAAATTTTCATTGTGAGGTAATTTTTTAGAAATATTAATTTGCAAAATATCTATTGGAAAATCCAAAATTTTATTCAAATATTTATTAAGTTGATCTTGATCGCCATTATCTAAAATCCAAATTTGACCAATGGCATGATATTCTAATATTATTCTAGCATCCTCATTAAATGTAAAGACTGGTATTCTAGTTTCTTGTTTAAATTGTTTAAGTTCAGTTTCATCTTCTATATTGGTAAGACAACATTTAAAAATATTAATTTGGTTAGCTTTGAAATTTAAGACATTTAAAATAAAACTTTGATCACCCACTAATAAAATATTTCTTTGAATTATATTCGCATAAATTAAATATTTGTAAATTTGATTAAATAAAAATTTGTTAAATGTTAAAAAAATTAAAGATAAAATAAAAATATAAAAAAATTTAATGGTAAAAAAAAAATCTTGGATAAAATATAAGATAATAAAAAAACTTAAAATATAAGAAATTAAAAAATAGATAAAGGTAGTTTTAAAAAAATATAAGTAAGACTTATTGTATCTTTTTTTAAATGGAAAAAAATATTGCGAAATAAAAAAAATAAAAGTGACTAAAAAACAAAATTCATAAAACGAAGATTCTTTGAAAATTTTAAGACTACTAAATTCATAAAAGTAATTTTTCTCTAATATAGAAAATGTATAAATGGAAAAAAAAACAAATAATGAATTAATTAAAATATAAAGATTGATAAAAATATGATCATCGTTTTGAAAAACTTTTTCTAATTTGAGCACAATCTAATTTTTTTTATTCGTATATCCATAATCATAATTGTATGAAGTATAATTATAATAATAATTATAATAACTATCTTTAGAAATATCTAAATCATTTATAATGGTTCCATTTATTTTGCTATTAACGCTTTGAATTTTTTTTAAAGAAGATAAAAATGCTGCATTACGTGATTGTTCAGATCTTAAAACGAAGAAGTTATAATCTGAAGCCTGAACCAATATCAGCGTATCAGAAACAGGCTGTATAGGTGGTGAGTCTACAATCAAATAATCGTAATTCAATTTAAGTAAATCAAAAAATTTAGTTATTTGCTCTTTTGTAACAATATCCGATAAATCAAACCTTTTTTCTCCAGAGGTAATTATTTCAAGATTGGTTCCTGGTACTTTACTAATACATTCATTAATTGTTGCATTATTACTTATGAGATCACCTAAACCTAATAACTGTTTATCTATTTTATAAAAACCATTAAGTACTGATGGCCTTCTTATATCAGCTTCTATAAATAAAACTTTATTAGTTTTTTCTAGAGATAGAGCTAAATTAAATGAAAATGTTGTTTTACCCTCTGATGGATTGCTTGAGGTAATTAAATAAGTTTTATTTTTTTTATATTTAGATTCAATAATAGTTCTTACAGATCGAATAGACTCTGAAAATGTTGAATTTGGCTCTTCTAAAAAATATTGAAGTAAATGATAACCTCTTTTTAAATCCTGAACCTTAGGTATTATTCCAATTTGGTCAATATCTATTTTGTTCAAAATATCTGGGGTAGTAATAATTGCAGAATTGATTTCTTTATAATAAACTAAAAAATAAACTGTAAATGCTGACAACAAAAAAGCAAATAAGAAATTTTGCAAAATATTAGGAGATATTTGTTGAGGATTAAAAGTTGGAGTTTCAATGATCTTTAATTTAGATACTTGTAAATTTTGTGACTCATTAGTTTCTTTAACTCTTTGTAAAAAAGTTTCATAAAGTTTCCTGCTACTTTCAACTTCACGAACATATTTCATCATTCCAGCTTCTTTTTCCTCAATATCTTGTAATTCACTTGTTGCTTTTTCAAGTGCAGACTCTTGAAGTTTTATAAATGTTTGTAAATTACCCAGTTCAAAAGCTTTTTTTTCAATAGTTTCGTTTAGAATTTTTTTTAATTGATTTTCTAAACTTACATTTTGATCATAAGCTTGTTTTACTTTTGGATGTTTTTCTTGATAAATTAAAAGTAAAGACTCAATATTATTCTCATTAGCAGATAAACTATTATTAATATTTATAATTTCATCCCTATTATTTAAATCTTTAATTGCAAGCAAAGCATCTGTATCGCCCTCTGCAACTTTAATTGCTAAAAGATCACTTTGCTGTTCCTGAAGGCTTTGGTTTGCATCTAAAATCCGGCTGGAAATTGATTGAATCTCTTTAATTTTTAATTCTTTGACATTTCCAGTATCTACTAGTTTGTTGGCTTTTTTATATTCAGAAAGTTTTTGTTCTGAAATATCCATTTGTTTTGTAATTTCAGATAGACGTTCAGTTATTTTAGTATTTGCATAAGTGGTAATTTGAATTTTACTGTCAATTTCATATCTCTGATATGAATCAATAATATTTTTTAAAGCTAATTGAGAAATTTTTGGATCAGTAGACACAAAAGAAAGTTGAAGCACGTCACTTCTTGATATGTTTTTAACTTTAAAATTATCTTTAAAAATTGAGATTAAAAACTCTTTATTGAATTCTATCTTTTTTTTAAACAATCTATCAATAATATTACCTTTAACAGCACTATAGAGATTGCTAAATTCTATTTGATTTTTGCTATCATTAACAATGTAATCAATTACTTCATCACTTTTTAAAATTGCTATTTGATTATTAATTCTATTTTGTTGACTATCAATTGAGTAAGCCTCTTCAATACTAATTATTTTATTTTCATCGGGTGCAATTACGATAGTAGCAGTACTAATAAACTGCTTTTCTATATTCAATGAAACTAAAATTGCCAAAAAACCAATTAACAAAGAAATTATAAAAATATTCAAAAAATTTCTTTTTGCTACAATTAGGTAATACCGAAAGTTTCCAATTTCTAATAAAGAAGTAATATTTTCAAAGTATCTAATCATATATTTTTAACTTATAAAATTATTCAATAGAAATACAATCATAAATAAAATACTAAAACTGTTAAATTATTTGAAAATTTTAACTAATCATATAAAAAATAAATAATGTTAAAAATTATCATAAAATCTATAATATTACTAAAGTTGATAATATTAAGTGCTTGTACAATTCTTCCAGGAATTAATAATTTACAAACAAAAAAAACTACTCCAAACTTCTTTGAAAATAATTATTCTATTGATGATATTGGAATAGAAATAATAAAAATTAATTCGTTTTCAGAAAATGATTTCAAAACTTTAAATAATAAAAAGGTTGAAGAACTAGACTTTAAAATAAAAAAATTTGATGATATTTATAATTATAGATACGAATACATTCTCGGACCTGCTGATATAATTTCTATTGACTTAACAGACACTGATGACTTAGACAATTCTTATGAAATAGATCCTGATGGTTTAATAGATTTACCTTTCGTTGGAAAAATAAAAATTAGTGAACTTACTGTAGATGGGGCACAAAATGTTTTAAGAGAAGTTATTAGTGATTTTTATAAAAACCCAGATCTTCAAATTAATGTTGATGAATATAATAGTAGTAAAGTTTACATCGTTGGTGCAGTAAGAAACCAAATTACAATTAATCTAGATCAAAAACCTATAAAGCTTATTGAGGCTGCGATTCAAGCAAACTTTAATCCTAATGCGGCTGACAAACTTTTAGGAACAAAGGGTTTTTTAAGAAGAGACAATCAATTATATAAAATAAATTTAAATAACACTTTTACTAGTTTAGATGATGGAGAAAATTTTTTTTTAAAAAAAAATGATGTAATTTTCATAGATAGAAACTCAGACTCTATACACGTATTTGGTGAATTAACAAAACCAGGAGAATATTATCCAAATAAAAACTATTCTTTAACAGAATTAATTTCAACCTCAGGCTTAAATCAATTAACCTCAAATGTAAAAAAAGTATTTGTTATTAGAGAGGATTTTTCAAGTTTTCTTAAGATAAAAGTTTTTCAACTAGATGTGAGTAATCCAGTGAATTTAGTAGCAGGAAAAAAATTTTTACTTAAACCCAAAGATATTGTTTTTATTCCACCGACAGAGATTGTTAAATGGAATAGAGTTATCAGTTTATTGCTGCCACAAACAGATTTATTTAAATCTTACAATCCTATAATTAACAATGGTCTAAATACATATAGAGAACCATCGTAAAATTAATAACTAAATAGTTATATTAAATTTTTTTTCTTACTAATTTCTATACTAAAAAGTATTAAAAAAATTAATTGAATTAGATAAATGTGGAATGAAAAGTCAAAAGATAAAATTATTATCAAAAATATTGAAAGATAAAAATTTTTTAAATTTTTAAAATTAATTTTTTTAAAACAATTAAATACAACAATAAATAATATTGCAACTCCAATAATTCCAAGCTCTCCAGCAAACTCGATAAAATCAAAATGTGCATGATTTGCGTATTTTATATCAGTATTTAGATAAAAAATTTTGAATAATATTTCAAAACTACCTGAGCCGTAACCGAAGAATAAAAAATTTTTCAACTGATGAAGTCCAAATAAAGCCAAATCTCCCCTATTAGTAGTTAAAATTAAGCTATTATTGTTAGAATAAGAAATCAATTCGTTTTTTAAGAATGCAAATCTATTTATTATTTCAAGTCCACCAAAATAAATACCAAAAAGTAAAATATCAAAAAAAATAATTAAAATTAATGAATAAAACATAAATATATTTTTTTTATCTTTTAAAAAAAATTGATTTATTAAATATAAAATTATTACTGTTAAAAATAAAAAATTTCCTATTCTAGAAAAAGATGTGATTATACCAATTGTTATGAATAATAAAAAAATTCTTAGATAAATTTTTGTAAAATAGCTATCTTTTTTTTTATATTTTATTATATCAATTAAAGATAAATATTCTAAACCAGCTAAAAAACATAAATTTAAAAAACAGGAAAAAACAGTTCTGTTAATAAAAAAACCTGTTGCAGAATTTTTATAGCTATCATTTGAAATAAATAAAAAATCAGGATTACCAATTAAATAAAAATAAACTGCTACGATAGATGTAAAAAAACCAGAAATTACTAAGAAATAATAAAAATTTAAAATATGTCGTTCTTTAAAAAAAATAGTTTTAAAAATTATTAGAAATAAAATTAAAGAGGTATAATTTAAGAAATTAAGATAAGTTTTTGATGGATCTAAACTTATTGATGAAAAATTATTATAATCTAAATCTAATAAAATTTTATATTTTGAAGGTGATAAAAATTTTATCCATTCTTGTTGAAATGGTAATATTTGAAAAATTAAATATGATAGAAATATGATATAAACAACTACTATTTTTTTATTTTCAAAAAAAAATTTTTTAATATGTGCTCTGTAGTTAAGATCCGTAAAACAATATAAAAAAAAAGATCCTACTAATACAAAATTAAGTTGAGGATACATGTCATAATTCCCTCCATTAAAAATTATTAAAAAACTTATTAAAATATAAAAAATTGATTGATAAAATCTATTTTTTGTTAAACGCATTAATTCTAATTAGGAGAAACGTTTGCTGAAAATACATTAACAAAAACTTCATTTTCTTTATTATTACCAGAAGCAGAAATAACAGCTTGTTCAATTACTTTTTCTTTAACACTATTATCAATAGTTTGTATTTTTTCAGGTGCCGTTTCAACAATTGCTTTTAATACTTTTGCCGAAAGATCAGAATTTGCACCACTATTATTATTAATAACCTCAGAAATCATCTTATTTGTAACCTCAGCACTTGCTGATGAAACAACTTTCGCAATTAAATTTGCACTTCCCTCATCACTTGATCCTTTTTGAACAGCATCAACTATTAATTTTTCCATTTGCTCCTTATTATTTTGGTTTACAATTTCTAAAGCTTCTGGATTTTTTTCTGCAAGATCGGCCATAACTTTTAATGATAATGCAGAATTTGTATCTGTGTTTTTTGTTGTAATATTAGTAATTACACTTTCAACAGTTTTCGGATCTGATTTAGCAATTACTTTACTTAATACCTCAGCGCTTTTATCTGATCCACTTTGAACAATTTTTTCAAATACTTTTTCTTTAATTTGATTTGCAGCTTCGCTATTAGATTCTGTTATAAATTTGTTATCTTTATCAGATAAATCAGATACAACTTGAAAAATTAAAGTATCGTTATTTTCAACAATTTTATTCATAACAATACCTACATTACTTTCATCTGAGCTATTCAAAACTTCTGATAAAAATGTAGTATTATCATCTTTGCTATTATCTAATATAAAATTTATTTGTTCTTGCTTTTCTTCTTTTATGGATTGTTTGATAGCAGCGATATCGCTTAAATCAATTTTACCATCTCCATCAGCATCTTGTAATTTTCCTTCTAATAGTTTTTTTTCTAATTGTTTTTGAATTTCATTTTCATCGATTTTACTTGCCTCAACTAAATCTTGTGAAGCTGTTTCCATAGATTGTTTTTCCTCATCAGATTGAGGTCTTTCAGTAAACCCTTGACCTTCACTTATTGAAACGACTTGATCAGGAGTATATAAAGTTTTAACTGCCCCTTCTGCAGCGATATTAATTGTGCCAACATTTCCAAAACTATCTTTTGATAATCCTACATCAGAAGTACCATCAGTTTTATTTTCAATATTAAATCTTGTTCCTTTAACCTCTAAATCCATTTTAGGAAGTTTGATTTGCATAAAGCCACTATCACTTTTAGCAATCTTGCCGCTTTCAACAATTACTGAACCTTTAATAGTCTCACCGACAAAAATATCTTTAGCACCAGAAATATTAAATTCAGTAACTTTAAAAGAGGTATTATCTTTTATTATAATAGTTGAGTTATCGTCAAATTGAATGGTAGCATCTCCATCAGCGGATATAATTTCATCTAATAAATATAATTCATCATAAACACTAAGCTCTCTTTCTTCGCCACTTTCATTAATTGCTTTTAGGTTTCCTTCTATTTTATTTACTGTTCCAATTTTTTCATTGGCAAATAATTGCTGAGTAAAAAACATTAAAAAAATGCTAATTAATAAGGAATTTTTTTTTATAATCATATATCAAGTATAATAAATTATTATGTACAAATATTTCAATAAAATACTAATAATTCTTATTGCTTACAATGCTTTAGTATTATCAATAATATTTATAGCACCTTTATCAATAAAAAATTTTCTTTGGAAAATAACACCCTATAACTATAAACAAGTCTTAGACTTTCCTCTAAATTTAAAAACATTAGATTTAAGATATAAATATAATCAAGATAAAATCCTCAGTTTCCTTAAAAAAAATGAGTATAGAAACAATCTTGATATAGATTTTTGGAATTATAAATTTAATATTTTAAATATTAACCAACAATACTCAGATGAAATTCAAGAAGCTTTTTACAAAACATTTATTCTTTCAAAAAATAATGGAAATAAAAATGCAGAACTTAAAAATTATTTTTTAATTAATTATTTTAATTTTGATAAAAACTATCAAGATAAAATTATTGAAAAGTTTTAAATTTGAAAAAGATTTCAATTTTTATAGGTATTATAGTTATTTACAGTGCAATCATGCTATTGCCTAGAGATCTTTTTATTCAAGTTCCTGGAGGTGATAATTTTGGACATATCTATTTAGATTTTTTATTAACAATTATAATTTTTTATATTTTTTATAATTTTAAATTTATTTATAAATTAATAATAGTTTTAGGAATGACTATTTTAGTTGAAATTTTACAAAATTTAACAACTAGAAATTTTTCTTATCAAGATCTTCTATATAATTTTTTAGGAATTTCTATTGCAATTACAGTTTATTATTTTTTTATAATTATTAAAAATAAAAAAAATTAAATTTAATTTTTAATAGCTATTTCTGGTGTAACATATTCATGTCCAAAAACATCAGCAACAGCTTTATAGGTAACTTGACCTTTATGAACGTTTAATCCTGCTAAAAAGTTTTTATCTTCACCTAAAGCTTTTTGAAAACCTTTGTTAGCAAGTTTTACCAAAAAAGGTAATGTTGCATTATTTAATGCAAGTGTTGAAGTTCTTGGTACTCCACCTGGCATGTTTGCAACGCAATAATGGACTACATCATCAACAATATAAGTTGGATCACCATGAGTAGTTGGTTTACTTGTCTCCACACATCCACCTTGATCAATTGCAACATCAACAATGACTGATCCACGTTTCATAGATTTAATCATTTCACGTGTCACTAATTTTGGAGCTTCAGCTCCTGGAATTAAAACACCTCCAACTAAAAGATCAGCTTCAGAAACTAATTTAGGCAAATCAATTTTATCGCTTTGTTTTGGAATTATTTTGTTTCCAAACATTTCAACAAGTTGTTTTAATCTTGCTTCGGATTTATCAACAATATGAACTTCTGCTTGCATTCCAGTTGCAATGACAGCTGCATTTTCACCAACAACTCCGCCACCTAATATAACAACTTTTCCACCAGACACTCCTGGCGCTCCACCCAATAAAAGTCCTCTTCCTTTTTGATTTTTTTCTAAACAATGCGCACCAGCTTGAACCGACATACGTCCAGCAACTGCACTCATTGGTGCAAGTAATGGTAATCGTCCATTATCATCTGTCACCGTTTCATAAGCTATACAAACACCTTTGGATTTAATTAAGCCTTCTGTTAATTCTTTAGCTGCTGCTAAATGTAAATAAGTATAAACAATCTGATTTTCTCTAATCATCTTAACTTCACCTGATTGAGGCTCTTTTACTTTAACAATAATATCTGCATCATTGAAAATGTCTTCGGCTTTATCAACTATTTTAGCACCAACACTTGTATATTGATCATTTTCAAAACCAGCTTCAAAACCACCATTATTTTCAACTAAAACTTCATGACCCTCTGATATTAAAGTTTTTACACTCTCGGGTGTTAATCCAATACGATGTTCTTGGGGTTTGATTTCTTTAGGTACACCAATTTTCATAACTCTCTCTCTCTTTAATTCAAAATTTTAAAGTTTTAAAGTTTTTAATTTTTTTGATTTTTTTGATAGTTAGTAATACCAGTTCTTAACTTTTCAATAATCTCATCAATGTGTTTTTCTTCACAAATAAATTGAGGAGCTATAATCAAACAATCTCCTGTAGCCTTAAAGTTAACACCAGCTTCATAGCATGCTTTAAAACATTCATAGCCAGCTTTACCTGGTTTAGTATTTAGTTTCATGTCTATACCACCCATCATTCCATATCCTCTAATATTGTCTACTGACTCTAGATCTTGAAGAGAGAACAGCCCTTTTTGAAAATAAGGAGCTAAATTTTTTGCTCTATTGAAAATATCATCTTTTTCAAAAATATCTTGAACCGCAAGAGCAGCCGCAACTGCAACTGGAATTCCTGAATAAGTGTAACCATGAAATAATTCAACAGCACCAGTTGGTGAAGCATCCATTACCGCATCATAAATATAATCATTACACGCAACAACACCCATAGGTACAACACCATTTGTTGTAGCTTTAGCCATTGTCATAATGTCAGGCGTTACACCAAACTCTTGGGCACCAAATTTAGAACCTGTTCTTCCCCAACCAGTAATTACTTCGTCAAAAATTAAAAGTATTCCATGTTTGTCACAGATCTCTCTTAATTTCTGTAAATATCCTTTTGGTGGAACTAGTGTTCCAGTTGATCCAGCAATAGGCTCAACAATACAAGCAGCTATGTTTTCACCACCAAAGTTTTGACAAATAGTTTCTAAATCATTTGCTAAGTAGTCTCCTGTTTCCGGTTGACCACTAACAAATTTATGCTCTGGCAAATGTGTATGACTAATATGTTGAACACCTGGCATTAAAACACTTGCGAATGTTTTAACATTGTTCACCATTCCACCAACTGAAATACAGCCAATGTTCATTCCATGGTAACCCCGCTCACGGCCAACAAACCTAAATCTTTCTGCATGACCTTTTGCTCTATGATAAGCTATAGCAATTTTAAGTGCAGTCTCAACGGCTGTAGATCCGCATATAGTAAAAAACATTTTGTTTAAGTCACCAGGTGTATGTTTTGAAATTTTTGTAGCAAGCTCAAATGAGCCACCAAAACCTTGTTGAAAAGGTTGTGCGTAGTCTAATGTTTCTAATTGTTTTGTAACAGCTTCTGTAATTTCTCTTCTACCATGACCAAGTGGATTGCAAAATAAACCTGAGCTCGCATCTATTTGAGTTTTGCCATGATGAGTTTTTAAATAAACCCCTTTAGCTTCTGTGATTAATCTTGGATTTGCTTTAAAATCTTTATTAGATGTAAAAGGCATCCAATGTTCATTTAGTGAATTAGGTACGGCAGTTCTATTTTCTGAGCTCATAAATTTCTCTCTGTTTATGTGTTGTTTAATAAATTCTATTTTTAAGTATTAGACTAAATCATAATGTTTTCTAGAATTATTTTTTTTAGAATCTTTCTTAAGTAAATACAACTTACAAGTGTAAAAAATTTGTTTTACATCCTTTCGAATTTCAATTTAAATACATGTAATTTAATTAAATTACTAACAGAGGAATAATAATGAAAAAAATACTTAGTTTTATTCTTGGTGCTGTAGTTGCTCTTAACTTATCTATATCAGTTGCAAATTCAGCTGCTAAAGAAGTTAGAGTTGCATTCTTTTTAGAATGGCCTACTCCAAACCAAGAAGATAAAGTTAAAGGAATGTACGAAAAAGCATTGGGTGTACCAGTTAAGTGGACAAACTTCACTAACGGTGGTGCAATGACTGATGCAATGTTAGCAGGAGATATTGATATCTCTTACTCACAAGGTTTAGTTCCTTTTATCAATGCTGTAAAATCAAAAGCGCCTATCAAATTAATTGATGTCGCTATGGAATACGGGATGGGTGGAACAACTTGTGTAACATCAAATGCTTCAGGAATCACAAAAGCAAATGGTTCTGAATTAGAAGGTAAAAAAGTTGCTGTTCCACTTGGAACAATGGCTGAATACGTTTTTGATGAAAGTATGAAAGTTGTTGGTGCTGACAGAAAAAAAATGGATATCATTCAAATGGACCCTGAAGAAGGTGCTGCTGCATTAGTTAGTGGCGATGTTGTAATGGCTTGTTTATTTGGTGGTAATTCTATCAAAGCTGCAACAGCAGTTGGTTCTAGACTTTTAACAGTCCAAGAAGCTAGAGATGCTGGAATATTAGGTATCGATATTACTTCTGTAACTACAAAGTTTATGAAAGAAAATCCTGGAATGGTTAGAACTTTTATCGAAGTAACTCACGAAGCTAATGCTAGATACAAAGCAGGTAAATCTGACTTAAATGTTATAGCAAAAGATGCTGAAATGAAACTTGGTGATATGAAAGAAACTATTGGTGGATTTAAATTTCTAGATGCACAAGAAACAAAAACATCTATGGAAAGTGGTAACTTACATAAGTTCCTTCAAGGTATGGGTACACCTAGAGGAAATGTAGATACTAGTTTCTTACCTCTATAATATTACAGAGATATAAAAGTTTAATAGGCACCAAAATTTTTTGGTGCCTATTTTTATTAAAAATTCTAATATAAAATTATTCAATGAGCGAATTAGTTTCTCAAGATCTGAACATGATTTTTAAAACTCCTAAAGGAGAAACTGTTCATGCTTTAAAAGATGTAAATTTCACTTTAAAAAAAGGTGAGCTCTTAACTGTCCTTGGTCCATCTGGTTGTGGAAAAACAACTTTATTAAATATTACCGCAGGATTTATTAGACCAACATCAGGAAAGATTACTTTAAATAATAATGAAATTGATGGACCTGGTGTTGAACGAGGAATGGTTTTTCAACAAGGCGCTTTATTTGAATGGTTAACAGTTTCTGAGAACGTTAACTTTGGTCTTCGTATGAAAAAAGAAGATCCTATAATAACTCAGAAAAAAGTTGATGAATGGCTTGATATTGTTGGTCTTAAAGGGTTTGGCAATACTCCAACTTATCAATTATCAGGTGGAATGCAGCAGAGAGTAGCGCTTGCAAGATGTTTGATTAATGACCCTGATTTAATTTTAATGGATGAACCTCTTGGTGCATTAGATGCTTTGACAAGAGAAAAAATGCAATCTTTAGTATTAAAAATTTGGAAAGAAACTGGAAAGACAATTATTTTAATAACACACTCTGTTGAAGAAGCGTTATTACTTGGTGAAAGATTATATGTAATGGCTCCAAGACCAGGAAGAATACATAAAGAATACAAATTACCTTTTGCAAACAGAGGATTAAAAGAAGATTTAAGAGAAATTAAAAAAGATAAAGAATTTTCGAAAACACGAGAAGAAATCTTAACTATGATTTGGAATATGGAAGAAGAAATTATGGGTAAAGAATGAAATGATTACACAAATTCTTACAATATTAATCTTAATTACAATTATTGGATCTATTGTTTATGGTCGAAGATTAATTCAAACTGAAAAAATTGATGCAGTTTTTGGTAATCCAGAAAGATCTAAAGGTGGTACACATTGGGTAGTTTTAGGAAGTTGTTCATTACTTTTAATTTGGATGTATTATTCTTGGGATATTGCGAGAGGTTTTTATCCAAAATCTGCTAATGAGCTTTGTCAGGTAGCTAAAATTAACGATTCTCTTTTAGGATTAAAATATCAATTTCCAATAGAACAAAGAGAATTAAAAAGTACAGCCCAAATAAAAAAAGAAAATGAAAATATTAGAAGCTTATTAACTGAAATCCAAAATTCAGGTGTAAGTGCTCAGCAAAAAGAAATTTTAATTGGTTTTCTTAATAAAACTTCTCAATTAATCCCATTATTAACTAATGAAGATTTAATTGAAAATGAAACAAAAGAAAAAATAAATGAAATAACAGGAAAAATTAATCTATTAACTGAAAATTTTAAAAAACCTGAATATCCTTTTGAAACTGAACAACAACTTCAAGAAAGACTTGATGCAGCAAATAAAGAAGGCGGTTGGGGTATAGTAAAAGTTGATGCTGGATCTGGATCTATTGAAAATACCCTAGAGGTACCATTAATCCCCTCAACCAATTTAGGTTTAAAATTTCATGTGGCTGCAGAAGAAATAGGTTTAATAAGTGAAGAGTTTTTTAAATTAAGAAATCATAATTCACAATTTAAAGATCAGATTAATGAGATTAAAGATCAAATAAAAATTTACAGAGGTGAATTAAATGAAAGTGAAGATGTTGCTTCTGAATATGCTAAAAATATTGTTAAAATTGCAAGACGTATAGAGTTTGCAAGCATCTATCCACCTAATGCCCTTGATAATTTACAAGGAGCTGTTGTTAATTTTGACAATGCAAAAAATGAAATTCAAGGTGGGTTAAGATTAGTTGATATTTTCTTATTTCCTGCAGGAACTATTGTAGCTAGTGGTCAAAGTTGTTCAGAGCAAGGTTCAGGAAGATGGCTTCCAAAACCATCTGATACTTTTAATAAATTTATACTGATGTCTAATCCTAGCGTTGGCTATAAGGATGTTCCTCTTCTATGGATACAATTAATTGATGTTAGTCAAATAATTGGTTTCATTTTGCCTGATTGGCTTGCAGATATTATACCTGGTGAGTACCCTATTCACACTAAAGAAGGTATTGTTGAGCAGAACTTTAAAGGAAATGTTTTAAAAATTGTTACAGGTGACTTTAGTTTATTTAAAGTTCCTGTTCCTTACGGGCATATCTGGGACTCTTTTTTAAGAGTTTTATTAGGATTAATTTTTGGAATAATAATTGGTGTTCCCTTAGGATTATTTATGGGTCTTAATAGATTTGCTAAAGGATTTTTTGATCCTTTAATCGAGCTTTATAGACCGGTACCCCCTCTAGCTTGGGCTCCTTTAATTATTTCTGTACTTGGAATTGATAATTCAGGAAAAATCTTCTTATTATTCATGGTCTCATTATCTATTATGATTATCTCAGCAAGAGCTGGAGCATCTGGAACGCAATTGTCAAAAATCCATGCAGCTCACTCTCTAGGAGCATCAAAAAAACAAATATTGAGATATGTAATATTTCCAAATTCTTTGCCTGAAATATTAACGGGTATAAGAGTTGCGGTTGGTATGTGTTGGGGAACTCTAGTTGCAGCTGAATTTCTAGCAGGAACAACTGGTATAGGGTTTGTTGAAAATGTTGCTAAAAAATATTTTCAATATGAGGTTATTTGGATTACAATTTTTATAATGGGAATGCTTGGATTATTGTTTGATGTAACTTTAAGAAAACTTATAGACAAATATATTCCTTGGAGAGGAAAAGGATAATCACACTATCCTTTTGAACAATTATGAATTCTTCAAAATTAAAGGCAATAATTAAAGATATATTTATAAAATATAAATTAAGTAAAGATCATGCTTCGATCTGTGCTGAGGCATTGATTAATGCTGAATTAGTTGGTGCACCCTCACATGGGTTATCTCGTCTTAAAATGTATTGTGATCGAATTTCAAAAAAAGTGATCAATCCAAGAGCTAAAATTAAAATTAAAAAGATTTCTCAATCAATTGCTCATATTGATGCGAATAATAGTATTGGCTTTGTTGCGGCAGATACTGCCATTAAAACTGCCATAAATAATGCTAAGAAAACAGGGATAGGCTTAGTTGCAGTTAAGAATAGTGGTCATTATGGTTTGTCCGGCTATTACGCAGAGCAAGCTGTTAAAAAAGGCTTAATGGTTATGGTGTTTACAAATGCACCTCCAGCAGTTGCACCTCATGGTGCATTAAAAAGTTTATTTGGAACAAACCCTATTTGTTTTGGAACTCCCACTGGATCAAAGGTTCCTTTTATTTTAGATACATCTATTTCAATGATTAATAGAGGAAAAATTAGAGTAGCAGCAAGAGAGGGAACTAAAATTCCTGAAGGTGTTGCTTTAGATAAGTTTGGTAAACCCACTACTGACCCTAAAAAAGCATTAGAAGGTGTTCAATTACCAATAGCTGGTTTTAGAGGTTCAGGATTAGCCTGGATGGTTGACATTTTAAGTGGGGTATTAACTGGTGGTAATCATGCCGGAAGAGTTAAAGATCCATTTACTGATTTTAGTGGACCACAAAATATTGGTCATTTATTTTTTGTGTTAAAGCCTAATTTATTTGTCGGTAATTCTTTTAATAAAAGAATAAAAGATAATATTAAAACTATAAAAAAACTACCTAAAATAAAAGGCGTAAAAGAAATTCTTTATCCAGGACAAAGTAAGTTCAAAAGATTTAAAAGTAATCTTAAAAAAGAAATTAATATCTCAAAAGCTGTTTTAAAAGACTTGGAGTATTTAAAGGATCGTTAACTAAAAGCCTTGGTTCCTCTAAAGCAGCAAAAAGTCCCTCATTTGTTATCTCAGTCCATAAAGTAATATTTATAAATTAACTAACTCTTGATCTAAAATTTGAAATTTAAAAGCATTTATCTTGATATTTTTACACTATATACTTTTGTAAATTTGAGGATAAAAATACCTTATGCTTTCTAATAAAGAAATTGTTTGTCCAAATAACCTTTTGGACCATGCCAATAAAAAAAGAGGCGTTAATGCAGCTATTGTTAATGCGGGTCTTCCCTTGCCCATGCTCTCTGTTCAAGATGCTGTAAAAGAAGGTCTGATCAGACCTATCTTTATAGGAAATAAAAAAGAGATCTTAAAATGTGCAGAAAATTTAAAATGGGATATCTCTGAATTTGAAATTATTGATGAGCCTGTAGAAAATAATACAGCAGCTATTGCTGCAAAGCTTGCCAGTGAAAAAAAGATAAAGATTATTGTTAAGGGTCATATTCATACAGATATTTTAATGAAAGAAGTTTTAAAAAGAGATTATAATTTACTTGGAAAAACTAGACTAAG
>ENA-OWPI01002173-OWPI01002173.1-marine-metagenome-genome-assembly--contig:-NODE-2173-length-18990-cov-9.112515_pt1 | contig 18990 bp, 18 predicted proteins | sample MGYA00238138_ERZ651775 | MGnify/ENA primary metagenome ERZ651775 (study PRJEB26906, sample SAMN06265043) | marine metagenome | isolation source: Helgoland LTER site | place: Germany:Helgoland, sampling...
GGCAGATTCGTGCTGGGAGTCGGGACTGGAAACAAACACTTCAATGAGTGGTACATGGGCGCGGACATGTCGGGGCCAATCGCCAAGATGCGCGACTTCGTCACTATCGTGCGGGCCGTTGCTGCCGGAAAACGGGGCGAACCGGTGAGGCACAACGGAAGTGTCCACAGCATCCGATGGCGAGCATCGTTTGAGCCAACAAGCGCGAGTATCCCGGTCTACCTGTCGGCATCTGGTCCCAACATGGTCAAACTCGCCGGTGAGGTGTCTGACGGGGTCGGGGTCGGCATCATGTCGTCGGTCGAGTTCTTGCGCGACATCGTGCGCCCAAAGGCTCAAGCAGCGGCTGAAGCCGTAGGACGAAATGCCGACGAAATAGCGTTTCCGATGGCTGCCATGGTCAGCGTGAACGAGGATGTCGACAAAGCCCGCGACGCGGTAAAGAAGTCGATCTGTGAACTCTTCCATCCTGTGCCGCACCCGTACTACGACTCGCAGTTACGACAGCTCGGGTTCACCGAGTTCGCGGACCAGGCTGCTGAACTGATGCCCAAGGGTGAGCTGCGCCAAGCAATGGCGCTCGTGCCAGACGAGGTCGTCGACACGATGACGATCACCGGTTCGGTGAGTGACTGCCTTGATCGCCTGGCCGACTACGAGGGATTTGCCGACGAGGTCATCGCCTTCCGTATCGCACAACCTGGCGAGCCCAAAGGCATCGCGGCCTTCGAGGATCTGTTCACCCTCGCAGCAGCGAACAGCTAGAACGAGATGTTGACACCCACGTTCACGACGCGAGTGTCAACATATCGATGACGGTGTTCGCTAGCGATCGCCTCGGCCGCCAGAGCGGTCAGGTTTGCCGGTAGTTATGTTCTCGGAGCTGCCTCGTTGGCCGCTGCTTCGTCGATCGGAGCGGTTGAGCTTCTTCGATCCGGCCTTGGCGTTGCCTGGTAGATCCTCGTGGGGCAAGACACTCTCGACCTCGATTGAGTTTCCGTCGACAAGTGGCTTCAAGGTCGGGGCCATTTTGCCCATCACTCGATCTTGAATCTCCTGCTGGGCTTCGAGTTCGGTGATGCCGGGGCCGAATCGCAGGATGCGGACGATGTGCATGCTGCCGTTGGTCTCGACGAGAGCCGTTGGTCCGTCCTCGCCATGTTGGTCGAGTAACCAATACTTGCGCATGATCAGTTGTCCTTCACCTTGTAGGTGTTGTAAACGGTACAGCGGCACACGTCGATGTAGCCGGGTGTCGGGCTATTGTCCGGTCGACGCAAGGAACCGACCGTGACTCATGTGAACCAGATAGCCGACACCCTGCAAAGCGTGCCATCGGTATTGCGAGCGCTGCTTGAGCCGTTCGATCACGACACGTTGGCTCTGCGACCGGCGCCAGGCGAATGGTGCCCACTCGAAGTGATCGGCCATCTCATCGCGTGCGACTCAGATGCGTTTCGTAACCGGATCGAGGCCATCGTTGCCGGTGAGCCCGAAATTGCCAGCTTCGATGCATGGAAAGCAATCAACGCACGAGATTTCGCAGCAGAGCCATTCGATATGTTGCTAGACGAACTGGCGGCAGAGCGGGCCACCTCGGCTGAGTTCTTGCGCAGTCTCACGCCATCGGACCTGGCGAAGTCGGCGTCCTATCACGAAGGGCGGATCTTCGAAGCGAACGATTTCGTGCACGAGTGGCCATTTCATGATCAGGACCACCTCCAGCAGATCCTGGCAGCGCTCAAGTTGACCTACCTGCCGCACATGACGTCGACGATGAGCGATGCGTTGGCCGGCTGAGCGAAGAGATCTCGGGGCCGCAGTGCTGATGGCCCCTAGAGCTGTCGAATGGCCTTCGATGCTCCTGAGTCGAGGAAGTCGGCGACGATGTCGGCCAATTCTTTGGCCCGGGTGAACAAGAACAGATGGCCACCACCTTCGACAACATGCAGCCGGGCATCAGGAATACGGGAGGCCAGGATCCGGGCGTTGACGAGCCGGACGATGGGGTCGTCGTCACCGGCCAGCACCAAGGAGCGGTGGGGGAGACGATGCAGCCAGGGGAGACTGGACCAACGCTGGATGGCGCTCAACTGATGGATATAGCCAACCGTGCTGGGTGGTCGGGCAGCGCGTTGTCGTGCATGTTCATCGAGTAGCTCGGGGTTGTCGCGAATTGCTCCGCCGTACAACGTGGGCGCCACTCGCTTGAGATACTCGGGTGAGTAGTACCGCATTGGCGACATCAGCGTCGCTACCGCTGCGGGTCGCCCCGGCACGCTGGTAACACCCGGCATGGTCGCCGTGAGAATCAGTCGCCGGACCATGCCGGGCTGGCGATGGGCGAACTCTTGTGCAAGTGCACCGCCCCAGCTCAGTCCGAGGACGTCGACCCGGGAGTGACCCAACTCGTCGACGAGGCCGGCAACGGTGCCAGCGAGTTTGCGCATGGAATACGGCAGAATCGGTGTGGGGCTTCCACCCACGCCAGGCGCGTCGAACGCGATGGTTTCCCGATCAGAGAAATGCTGGCGGAACGGATCGAAGAGGTCGCCGGTCGCACCAATGCCATTAATGAGGAGCAGTGGTTGACCAGCACCGGGGTTCTCGACGGTGACCCGCAGTCGTTGTGTGCCGACCGAGACCATGGTCGACTTTGTTTTCACTGTCGTTTGTCCAGGCACGTTGTTAGTCAATCACTCCAATCGTTGAACCGTGTGTTAGTTGAGGACGTAGGAGCCGGGCGCAGGCATGATCGGCGGGTGAGCCTTGCTGCCGAGCTTGGTTGGGGCGTTGACTTTACGGCCGCCCTGCGGCGTGAGCCACTTCGTCCAATGGTCCCACCAGCTGCCAGCGTGTTCGACGGCATTCTCGCGCCACTCGGTGGCTGTCTCAGCGACGTCAGGGTTGGTGTAGTACTTGCCCTTTGGATTGCCGGCTGGATTGACGAGCGCTTGGATGTGACCCTGTGAACTCAACACGAATTCGGAATCACCGCCGAGCAGCTTGACCGTCTCGTAACACGCTTCCCATGGTGTGATGTGATCGGTCACTGCGCCAACCACGAAACTTGGGCAGTCGATCGCACCTAGGTCGATGGGTGTGTCGAGGACCTCGACACCGTCTGCGTGGGTCATGGCATTGGTGATGGCGATGTCCATGAAGTCGGCGTGGAGAGCTGCCGGAAGATTCGTTGAGTCGCCATTCCACGCGAGCACGTCGAACGCTGGTGGGTTGCGGCCCATGAGGTAGTTGTTGACGACGTAGTTCCATACCAGGTCGTTAGGGCGGAGCCAGGCGAAGATCTTGTTGAGGTCGTCGCCCTTGAGCACACCTTGCTGCTGGCTGCGACGTTTGGCGGCTTCGGTCACCGGCCGCGAGATCATCGTGCCCATCGTGGAAGGCACGTCCCAGTCGATGATCGTGACCAGGAAGCTGGCGGAGCTGACACGCTTGTCACCGGTAGCAGCGAAATGGCCAAGGAGAGCGGCCTGGGTGATTCCACCAGCGCAGACGCCGAGCATGTTCACGTCCTTGGCTCCGGTGATCTCGAGTGTGGCATCGATGGCTTCGATGATGGCGGCACAGTAGGTATCGAGATTCCAGTCGCGTTGCTCGGGACCAGGATTGCGCCAGCTGATGGCGAAGGTCTGGTGTCCAGCACCCACGAGATGCTCAAACAAGCTGCGGCCGGGGGCAAGGTCAAGGATGTAGTACTTGTTGATCTGTGGTGGCACAACGACGATCGGGCGTTGAAACACCTTGGTGGTGGTTGGTGCGTACTGGATCAGCTCGAGGACTTCGTTGCGGAAGATCACGCTGCCTTCGGTGGCAGCCACAGAATCGCCGGGGGTGAATGGCCGAGAGTCGACCATCGACGGCATGCCGCCGTTTTCTTTGACATCGTGTGCGAAGTGACGCAGCCCATCGCGCAAGCTTTGGCCCTTGGTCCTTCGGGCTTCGCGAAGAGCAGCCGGGTTACCGAGCAACGTGTTCGTAGGCGCGACTGCATCGGTGACCAGATCAGCCAGGAACTCGGTGCGCAACCGGCTCTTCTCGTCGATATCAAGATCAGCGACCAGGCCGTGTACCTGTTCATCCATCGCGAGATAGGACTGAGCGAGGCGTTTGTATACGGCGTTTTCTTGAAAGGCTTCGTCGGTGAATCGGCGGTCTTTCGGGCCAGGTTCGATGGTTGAGGTGCCAGCCAAGACCTTGGCCTGCTCGGTAAGAAGTTGTGCGGCTCGGCGGGCAACAACCTGGGGTTGTTTCGCCAGCGTCTGGGCGAATCGGGTGGCGGCTGAGAACGCCTGTGCAGGTTGCAAGCCAACCGGCACGGTCGCGGTGATGGCATCTACCGTCGCCGAGATTAGTTCGCGATCGGTCTGTTGCTCTGGTGACTTGTTACTCATGGTTCCTCGTTCGGACCTAGGTTCAACTTTGAACACTTTAATCATTTTTGCACAACAAGGTCAATATTGTATTTGACACACAGAATTGAGGTTGCTACACCATCAGTGATGACAGTCACTCAAACGACCGATGGGTATCCTGCGAAACGTCGGCGAACCCGGCGCCGACTCCTGCGCGCTGGGCTGACGCGGTTGGCCGACCAGGGGCCGGCCGGGATGTCGGCGGGTGGAATAGCGTCGGCTGCCGGCGTCGCAACCGGCACGTTCTACAACCATTTCCCGACCGTCGAGGACTTCTACGCAGCGCTGGCTCAAGATGTCGTCCGGGGGATCGAGATTGGCCAGACGATCCTCACCGACATCGAGAACGACCCTGCGGTGCGGGTGGCCATTGGTGCTCTGCAACTGCTTCGTATGGCCGACGCTGACCCCGCGGCGGCCTCGGCCTTCGTCACGCTCGTCGCAAGTCGTCCTGACTTCCGAGGTCGAGTGCGGGCACTGATCAGCGACGCCATTATCGACGGTGTCGAGGCCGACCGATTCGACGTCAAGGCTGGCAACGCGTCAACCGATGCAATTCTCGGAGCTGTCTTGCAGTCAATGCGTTCGGTGATTCTCGGCGAAGCTACCTATGTCGAAGCAATGAGCGTCGCCAGTCTGATGCTGAGACTCCTTGGTGTCGTTCCTGGACAGATTGAATCGATCATCGAGCGAGCGGTATCGGTTACCGCTGAAGCAGATCTGTAGCGACTCTGCAACAGCCGAGCGTTGCGTTCCCTGGACTCTTGTGACAGGTATGGCCCATACTGAATGGACATTCAAGAGGGGCCCACGTGAGCGACACCATCGAATCGATCAAAACCATCTCTGGTCCGGCTGCCTGGTACGGCCGTGATCTCCAAGACGATGACGGCTGGGTCGAGTTGTTGACCGACACCGAAATTGCAGAACTCATGACAGCGCTCGCCGCTGTCGAGTCAGCTGGCACTGCGATGCTTGCCATGACAACCGAGGACTTCCAGCTGCCACTACTGGGTGCCCGGCTGGAGGCGCTGGCCCAGGAACTCGATCGAGGCCGGGGCTTTTGGCTTCTGCGTGGTCTACCGATAGATGATCTGACCGAACGCCAAGCCGCGTTCATCTATTGGGGTATGGGTCTGCACATGGGTGTGCCGGTTTCCCAGAATGCCAGGGGTCATCTGCTTGGTCATGTGATGGACGAGGGTCTCGACTTCAAGACCGACAACGGGGTGCGCGGCTATCAGACTCGACTGCGTCTGCCCTATCACACCGACAGTTCCGACGTTGTTGGTCTCCTGTGTCTGAAACCAGCCAAGAGTGGGGGACTGAGTTCGGTCGCATCGACGACCAGTACCTTCAACGAAGTCGTGAAACGACGACCTGACCTGGCCCATCTGTGGTTCAACCAGTGGTACTACGACCGGCGCAACGAGGAGCGACCGGGCGAGAAGCCGTTCTTCACCACACCGCTCGCTCATCTCGACGACGGTGTGTTGTCCATCCGTTATGTGCGGTCCTTCCTCGAATCGGCCCAGCGCCACGACGAGGTGCCCGAGCACACCGAACAAGAGACCGAGTTTCTCGATCTGGTCGATGAGATCTCGCACGAAGACGGACACGCGCTGCACATGGACTTCCGCCCAGGCGATATCCAATTCGTATGTAATTACACAACGTTCCACTCGCGAACCAAGTACGAGGACTTCGACGAACCTGCGGAGAAGCGGCATCTCCTACGTCTGTGGTTGGCGTTACATGAAGCCCGCTCAATACCCGACGACTTCGGCCGTGGCAGTAACAACGGCAGCGGCGGGCGCGGCGGAATCGCCGCCGTCCCTGACCGGGCCGAACCCATGGCAGGCACCTACCACTAGCGGCTCCCGCGTCACGGAGGGTCCGACCCCGCGTCACCGAGGGTCAGACCCCGCGTGACGCGTGGGTAGATCTGTCGATGTGGCACCAAGGAGTCAGACCAATGGCAGGCGCCTACCACTAGCGGCTCCCGCGTCACCGAGGGTCAGACCCCGCGTCACGGAGGGTCAGACCCTCCGTGACGCGGGGTCAGCGGTTTTTAGTTGAACTCGATAATCGACCGGCCGAGAACCTTGCCATCTTCGAGCATCTTGGTGGCCTCGTTGATCTCGTCGAGACCGACCCGTGAGGTCACGAGAGCGTCGAGGTCGAGGTCGCCGTTTGCGTACCACGACAGAAACATAGGGATGTCCTCTTCAGGTACCGCAGTGCCGCCGAGCGTTCCGACAATCTTGCGTTCGCTGATCAGTAACTCCACGGCCGGTAGGTCAAACGAGCCCTGAGGGACGCCGACCACGACCACGGTGCCGCCAGCGTGTACCGCCAGTCGACTATTGCGGGTCGAACGGAACGCTTGTAGGAAGGTCTCGGGTCGGGCGACCACATCGAACGCGAAGTCCACGCCCGCGATTGGAGCGCCTCTGAAGCCATGCCCCTCGATGGAACCGAGTGTCAACTCGCGTACGGCTTCGATGGGGTCAGTCTCCCGGCCATTCACGGTGTGAGTAGCTCCAAAATGGCGAGCAAGTTCGAGCTTCGCCTCGTCGACATCGACGGCGATAATCGGGTTCGCTCCCATCATGCGGGCTGCAGCAATCGCGTTGAGCCCGACGCCGCCGACGCCCCATACGGCCACACTCTGACCGCGCTCGACACCAGCAGCCCGGATCACAGCTCCGGCACCAGTCAGCACAGCGCAACCAACAATTGAGGTCACGTCGGTCGGAGTGTCGGGCGCAACCTTGATCACGTACTGGTCATCGACCAGAGTGTGATCTGACCAGGTGAAGATGTTGGGCGACATCGCTCGGCTGCCATCGCCGAGTTCGACAGAGGAGATACCAGGCTGTCTATTTGTCGTCCGCAGGTCACGAGGCTGGAACGTCAACAGCACCCGATCGCCGGGGCCGACATTGTCGACGAGTTCACCAACTGCGAGCACTTCGCCGGTGGCTTCGTGTCCGAGCACGACGTTGCTTCTGCGTGGACTGTGCATTTGGTGGAGCTGGCTGTGACAGATTCCGCTGGCGAATTCCTTGACCAGGACCTCGTGGCCGACAGGAGCCGGCAGTTCAATCGTCTCTATGCGAAGCGGGCCTGGTTCTTGTGGCAATACGGCGATGCGGGTTTCTGTCGACATGTGGCCAGTCTGCGCGTGCGGCCCTGCCTGAAGCAAACGGAAGCGAGGACCATGACGCAACCGGCAGCCCGTCCGCAGCGAAACGAAGGGGGATCGGGGACGCGGAATGTCAGTCGCGTTGACGAGCGCTGGACCACGGTCTATGCGCTCCGTTGGCGACCAGGTCTCTTGCGCTGTTCGGTCCTCAAACAACATTCGACGGACTGCACGACCCAGACGTGCACGCTGCGGCAGCCTTCCCGACGTTGGATCTAGCGTCCGTCTTCAGGTAGCGCCCAGCCGCCGTGCCGTTCGCGTCGACCTCCGCGAGTAGCGTCGCCAAGGTATGTCCGCTCCCACCGACCAAGCCCAAGTCGATCTTGATGACGGCTACAAGTGGCGGGCGTTCTTTGCGATAGCGCTGTCGTTCTTCACCATGGTGATGACGATGTCGATGGTGTTCGTCGCTCTGTCGGCGATTGCGGACGACTTCGGTGTGTCGCTGCGCTCGGCCAGCTGGGTTGTCATTAGCGAGGCGCTTGTGATCAGCGCTCTTCTGTTGCCGATGGGTCGCTTCGCCGACATCGTGGGGCGCAAGAAGATCCACATGACCGGCTTGGCCATCTTCGGAGTCGGGGCGGTCTTCACCGCGTTGGCGCCAACGTTCTGGGCACTGATCTTGGCTCGGGTGTTCATGGCAACGGGAAACGCAATGAGCCAGTCGGTAGGCACTGCGATGGTGGTGGCGATCTTTCCCGCAGCCGAACGAGGTAAAGCGATCGGCAGTCAGACAACTGCGGTTTCAGTCGGGGGAGCGTCGGGGCCGATCGTGGCCGGACTACTGCTTGAAGTACTTCCGTGGGAGGCGCTTTTCTTACTGCTGCTCGTTCCGATAAGTATTGCGTTTGTTGCCGCGCACTTTCTGCTCGATGAAGAGCGGGTCAGCGCTGGCAGCGATCAGATCGAGGGGTCCTTCGACTGGGGCGGTGCAATCATGTCGGGACTGATGGTGGTCGTGGTCGTGCTCACCATCAACAACCCACTCGGTGTCTCATGGCTGTCGCCGGTCATTGGAGGAGGAGTGATCCTGGCCGTCGGGCTCTTGACCAGCTTCATCCGTTGGGAGCTGCGCCGTGACGACCCCATGTTGCAGCTCCGGCTGTTCAAGATTCAGACCTTTCGGCTGGCGGTCGGTACACGGTTGCTGGGGTTCATGGGTTCAACGACAACCCGTTTCCTGTTACCCATATTCTTGATCAGTCTTCGAGGAATGAGTGAAGGTGCGGCGGGCGGACTGTTGTTCCTCATCTCTCTTGGTATGGGTATTTCCGCGCAGTCTTCGGGTCGTTGGTCTGACCGGATCGGCACCCGCCCATTCGCAATCACTGGGTTGGGGCTCTTGGCGGCCACCGGCCTAGCGATGGGTTTCATGACGGCATCAACCAACACATGGCTCCTTGCGGTCGTGGTGTTCATTTCCGGTCTCGCGAATGGCATGTGGAATGTGCCGAACAACTCGACAATCCTGGGCTCGGTCCCACCAGCAGATCTAGGTGTTATCGGCGCTTTCACCAACCTCACCCGCACACTCGGCAACGTATTTGGTCAAGCCATTGCTTCGACCGTGGTGGTGGGTGTGATGGTGTCGCAAGGTTTCGATATTCCGCTCAAGGACATCGACGACCTACCGGGAGCCGATAGTGCATTCACCGACGGATGGCGGGTCGCTCACTTCCTGCTCACCGGTTATGCACTTGCTGCGCTGGCACTGGCGATCCGCACGAAACCTGCCGAGATCAATGCGGAGCGCTGAAAAGCGACCGAGACAGGCCGAGGCAAACCTCACCCTTACGTAGAGATCCAGATCGCAGGACGTACCTGGCAGCTGCACAAGTGCTGCGCTCTGCTTCTACCGCTGCTCCCTGCCCCACGAGTACTCCCTGCCCCACGAGCGAACGCATCCGAAACGACGACCCCCTACGTTCAGACTCGCTGAACAAGCTTCCTGCGCCGAGGTCACGAGTCGCCTTGTCGACCTTGCCCGCTGCGCTCGCGTACGCCGCCAGATCACGCGAGTTCACCCAAGCCCAACCGCCGACACTGAGCTCGCCGAACGAAGCTGATGTCGCGACGCTGGTGTCGATCGACAAGCCAATCTCAACTCCTGCAACCACTGAGCGACCCGTTAGCGAGTGGCCTCTCAGGTGATGGTGCTCCCGCCGAACATGCAACCGCGTCTGGAGACAACAGCTGACCAAATCGGGTCGTTCATTACACCGTTGTCACACATCCCAGCCGGTGAGCACTCGCTGCGGTTTAGCAGCTCGCAGCAATGTAAATTCGCAGCGATGTAACTTCGTAACGTGCTTGAGGGATGCGGACGTTCGCACAGGCATTGTCCGGCGGGTGAGTCGGACCAACCCGCACGACGGGATCGCAGGCTGTGGCTGACCCAACAGGGCCATAGGTCAAGCCCCAAGCCAACCACGTACCCAGATTCCTCGTACGGCGAGAACAGCGATAGTGATGTAACGTCAAAAATGCGGCGGTTGAGCAAGCCTTAGGGGGAAACATCGTGAAGTTCGTCTGGTTCAATCTCATGCCATGGCCGGATCTGCCCGATGACTTTCGGGAGACGAACCGGTCGGTATGGGTCGATATCGACAGCAAACTCTTCGATCCCGAGCGGGCGAACGGTCTCTACCACGAGTACATGGACCAACTCGAGTTCGCCGATGAGATGGGCTTCGATGGCATCGGGGTCAACGAACATCACCAGAACGGCTACGGCATCATGCCATCGCCCAATATCATCGCCGCCGGTCTTGCACGCCGTACGAGCAATGCTGCGATCTGCGTCATCGGCAATTCGATTGCGCTCTACAACCCGCCAATACGGGTGGCCGAAGAGTTCGCCATGCTCGACGTGATTTCGGGCGGACGCCTGGTCGCCGGTTTCCCCGTGGGAACACCCATGGACACCAACTTCTGCTACGGCCAGATCCCGGCGCTCACCCGCGACAAGTACGACGAGGCCCACGAGTTGATCATGCGGGCATGGGCAGAAGACGAACCGTTCGCCTTCGACGGCAAATACAACCAGCTTCGGTACGTGAACTGCTGGCCGAAGCCAATCCAGAAACCGCATCCTCCCATCTACATCCCAGGCGGCGGTTCGATCGAGACATGGGACTTCTGCCTGGAGCATGACTACAACTACTCGTACCTTTCGTTCAACGGCCATAAGGCTGGACAGGTATTGCTCGATGGTTACTGGGAGCGGGTTGCCGAACTCGACAAGGACGAATCACCGGGCAGGGCTTCGTTCGCACAAATCATCTGTGTTGCCGACACCGACGAGCAGGCCGAAGAACTCTACGCAGAACACATCTTGTATTTCTTCAATCGTTGCCTGCACGTGCATCCCGGGTTCGCTGACCCGCCGGGTTATCGCACTGTCAAAACGATCAAGGCCGGCAAACTCGGAGGGCTTCGCAAAGAGAATCAGGAGATGTTCAAGACGCTCACGTGGAAGGACCTCGTCGAGGGTGGCTTCGTGATCGCAGGGGGACCAGACACGGTCCGTGAACAGCTCGAACAGATGATCAAGGACCTTCGCATCGGCACCGTGTTCGGACTCTTCCACATGGGTGATATGCCCGATTGGAAGACCAGGTTCAGCACCCAACTGTTCGCCGAGAAGGTCATGCCGGCACTGAAGAACATCTGGCCCGAACTCGAGACCGACGATCGGTGGTGGTGTCATCCGATCGAAGACCGGGTACGACCTGAGTACACGATTGAGTCGGCACGAGCGATGGCAACAGGTGTTGACCCTGCGTCCCTCCATCAAATCACTGCCGATCAAAGCGCTGCTGATCATGGCCCCGAGGGTGTGATCTGACATGGCGACGCTCGAAAGGATTCGTGTGACCACCCGTCGGGGTATCGAGGGAGACGCCTTTGTTGGCGGCTCAGGGCCGGACCTCGTCTTCTTCCACGGAGCCGGTGGTGTCACCGCCGATGATCCATTGTTGACCCAACTCGCCGACTCATTCACGGTGCATGCGCCGGTATGGCCCGGCTTTGGCCCCGACGAGACCGAGACATCGGTCGAGGACATGCTCGACTTCACCCTCCACGGCTGGGATCTTGTCGACGCATTCGCGCGACAAGATCTTCCGATCGTGGTCGGTCACTCGATGGGGGCAATGATCGCGGCCGAGATGGCGAGCGTGGCTCGCAACGATCTGGCCAAGCTCGTGCTGCTGACACCGGCGGGCATGTGGATCGACGCCGAGCCGACACCGGACCTGTTCGCGATGTTGCCGTTCGAGATGGCCGAAGTGTTGTTCCACGATCCGGTACTCGGCGAGAAGTTGATGACCGGCGGCGCCGACTTCACGGACAACGATGCGCTTACGACGTTCATGGTGGCCAATGCCCGTCGCATGGGAACCGCAGGCAAGATCCTGTTCCCAATCCCAAACCGCCGACTATCGAAACGGATCCATCGCATTGGTGTACCGACGCTGGTCGTTGGTGGCGCAAGCGACGGCTTAGTTCCGCCCGTCTACATCGACCTGTGGCGTGATTCAGTGGCAGGCTCGTCCACTCACATGATCGAAGCGGCTGGCCACATGCTCCACCTCGAACAACCAGCCGCAACCGCGACAGCGATCCTGAACTTCCTATCTCCCTAGGCCAGATCGACCGTTACAGCTGCGGGAAGGCCAACGTCGGTTCGTTGGCGAGTCGTTCCCCGCAGCAGACCGTGCGTGATCAACTCGTCGGCCTAGACCGAGATCAGCACTTCGCAGCCGGTGCCGGCAAGGGCAGCCTCGACCCAGGTTCGGTCGGTCTCGCTTAATGCCGCATATTCGGCATGGATCCAGCTGAGGCACTTGGCCTGGTACCGAAACGGTGCTTGTCGATATGTCGCGTCACCCATTTCGCATACCACCTCGTCGGCCCCTGCCTCAAGGGCAGCAGCATTGGCAACCATGAATGGAGCGTATGTGCGCCCGGCCTCGGTCAAGATCTGGTGCACCGATGCGGGCATCTCGTCGAGCGTGAACCACCCACCGCGGCCATCGACAGGCAACCACGCCAGATCGTCCATCCATTGCACCCACATCATTGCCCGGGGAGCCCGTTCGACGGCGATGGCCATGGGGGTGGGATCCCACCACAGCAGGGGAGTGAGTTGTCCGAAGAGTGCAAAGTCCGTTCGTGCCGGTCGTTCCCCGAAGAGGAAGTCCTGTTGGCTGAGGTGGGCCTGCAAGATATCGAGCAGGTTCTCGTACGACCGCTCGATGATGGGAGCATTCTCGTCAGTCGAACCCACGAGGGCTCGTCGCGAAACCTGACGCTCGATGAAGGAGTCGTGGGCCCGAGATGCGCGTTCGTCGTCCAATTGCAGGTTGGCATCGAACGGCAACAGGCGTCCTGACTTCTCGGTATCAGCCTCGTTGACCCACCGGTAGTGATACATCGCCTTGGTCACCCACTCGTCGGCGAAGTCTTCGAGCACAAAGTCGATGAAGGCAGCAGCGGCATCTGTCGGCACGATGCTGCGCTCCGCATAATCACATTCGAGGCGTGTGATCTGCGGCGACGAATCAACGATCAGTTCACCGTGATTACCGGCTTCATCGGGGAAGGCCAGAACGGGGATGATGGGTGCTGGCGCAGGGGGAGTGTCATCCCAGCGCGAACCACGCACCACCCATCGGTGCGGGATCTGCCGGTACCGCAAGACTGATCGCATCTTGCGGCTGTACGGAGAGCTGTGTGCCCCGACGATGACGAGTGGATGGGGGTGCTGCACTACCTACTCATTCTTGTTCAGACGCGTGTGCCGAGTCGCAGCGACTCAAGTCCGAGGTGGTCACTCGTAGCTGCCAGGCGCATACAGGCGCACGGGCCGGTCCTCGGTGATCGCCTTTGGCAATTTGCGCCACGCCCTCCCGTTGAGCAGACCGCCGTCGACAACCTGTTCGGTGCCGGTGACCCATTCGCTGTCGTCAGAGGCCAGCCACGCAACGGCAGCGGCGATATCTTCCGGTTCGCCCATGCGATTCATGGCCTGAGCGTCGGATCCCCAACCGCGAGCCTTCTCAAGTCGTTCGGCCATCTCGGCCTCGTCAATTTCAGATCGTGATCGTCCGGCTGATAGGCCGGTGGCGATGTATCCCGGGCAGATGGCATTAACCCGGATGTTGTACTCCGCGAGTTCGAGTGCGGTGGATCGAGTCAGGCCGACGACGCCATGTTTGGCCACGGTGTAGGCATGCGAGCCGATTCCGGCACGGAGCCCGCAGACCGAAGCGGTGTTGATGATGCTGCCGCCACCGCTGTCTCGCATGGCGGGAGTGGCGTGTTTGGTTCCGAAGAAGACGCTGGTCAACAAAACGTCGAGCGTGCTGGCCCACCCATCGGCGGTTGTTGATTCGATGGGGCCACTCACGCCACCGAATCCCGCGTTGTTATGGACAATGTCGAGCCGACCCCACGTGTCGACTGCGGTCTGTACAGCAGCAGCGACGTCGGCCTCGTTGACCACATTGCAGTGTTGAAACGTGGCGCCATTGCCGATGTCACTGGCAAGGTCGCTACCGACCTCGTCCTGGATATCGGTGAGCAGCACTCGTGCTCCCTCGGCTGCCAACCGCCGAGCGGTCGCTGCTCCAATGCCGCTGGCTGCACCGGTGACGATGGCAACCTTTCCCTCAAGTCGTGTGGTGTCGATATTCATCAAACTCTCCGTCCTCGTGCTGGCTCCAGCTAAGCAGACCAACCGCCTCGCCTGGTTGCCTGATGTCCGCGAGTTGCGTCAGGACCGACCGACTCGGGAACAGAGCGTTAGACGTTTCTCCCGATTTCGGTGAGTAGGTCCCAGTCCGGCTTGACTCCGCCAGCAGCGTTGAGCGGGATCACGACTACCTGTGCGGCCCCTGCGTCGTGCTGGGCTGCGATGCGCTCATGGATGGCGTCGACCGAACCCCACGCCACGATGGCATCGACCAGTCGGTCACTTCCGCCATTGGTGAAGTCAGTGTCGTCGAAGCCGAGCGAGCGCCACGCTCGGTGGTAGTAGTCGAGGGTCATGTAGAAGGCGATGGCTTTCCGAGCAAGCCGGCGAGCCTCGATCGGGTCCTGGCACCGAAGACACATCATCATGGGGGAGACGGCGGCGGTGCTGTCGAGGCCCTCCAGCGTCGCTGCGGTTCGTGCCGTATGCGCGGAATTCATCAGGTAGGTGAAGACGCCATCGGCGCGGCTCGATGCGGCGCCGAGCATCTTTGGCCCATGGGCTGCAACCCATACCGGATAGTTATGAGGCGGCACATCGATCTTGGCATCACGGACCTGATCAAGGTAGGTGCTGAGTAGTTCGACCGGCGGCTCCCATGTGTGACCGCGCATCTCGATCAGACCGCGATTCGACACGCCGAGCCCGAGTTGGAAGCGATTGTTGCTGACCTCGGCCAGGGTGGCTGCGGCCGCAGCGGTGGCGGTGGCATCTCTCGCATAGATGTTGGCGATCGCCGTCCCGACGGACAGCACGTCGGTGTGAGCGAGCAGCGTCGCCGCAGCGACGAACGGCTCACGGCCGAACAACTCGGCCAGCCACACCGAGTCGATGCCAGCGCCCTCGATGCGTTTGGCATAGTCGATGAGGTCAGGGCCGCTCAGCCGGTCGGTGTTGAACAAGACGCCAAGCTTGGGGTTCACTATAGAGTCCATCAGCTCACCTCGGGGCGGAGAGGAGGTAGCGCGAACCGACGACACTGGGGCCGTATCGGCCGGGCGCGAATGCCTCGGCGAGTGCGACTTTGGCACGCCAGCCGGTGCAGTGCCCGGGTGCGACAATTCTTGGGTTGATGAGTTCGACCAGGTCTCGCACGGTGGCGGGTATGCGATCCTCCATCAGGCCACCGGCCAGGTGGTAACCCCCAAGTACGACGTCGATTGGGGTGTCTGGGTAGAGGGTTTTGGCACCGAGGCATGCGTTGACCACACCAGCGTGGGAACACGCAGAGAGAACGGTCACGCCTCGTCCTCGGACCTCAGCTGCGAGGAACCGTTCGTCCATGATCAACGGATCGGCTTCGCCCACATCACCACGCCATGTGTAGTGACCAGCGAGTCCAGTCTCGTACTCGGTGATTCGTTCGATTTGACCGCTGCCCGTAAATAACCCTGCGACGGTGTGTGGTTGGTCGTTAAATACGATGTGTCCGCCGGCGCGTTCCAGTTCCTCAATCGTTGGCTCTGGTGGCAGGAGAGCGAACGTTCCGTTGGGAAGTCGACTCCCGCGTTGGTCGGGGCGATCGGGATGAAGGTCGACGATCGGGGGCGCAAGGCCTGCCTTCGATCGAGCATCAGCGATGGCACCAACCGCAGCTGGAAAGCCTGCTGAGTGATCTGCATGCCAGTGTGAAAGAAAGACCCACTCGATCTCGGCCAGGTCGATGGCGAGCCGTTCGACGTTGTCGAGCCAGACGTCGCCATAGGGCCCAACATCGAACAGCGCGGTTCGAGTCTCGTCTCCGAGCGTGCCGCGGACGAGAACGGAGAGGCCGTGGCAGGCAACGCACATGTGGTCGAACACAGTGATGCCAGGGTGCCCGTCGTGTTCACGGGTCGCCGGTAAACGCTGCAGGAGTGATGCGATCTCGGGGATCTGGTCTACACCGTCATCGATGCTGGACAGCGTGTCGGTTTCGTTGTCGACGACGACGGTCAACTCCAAGGAATCGAGGGTCGGGCCGTATTTGCTGTCCATCATGAGATGTTGGCACAGGTCGGTCCCGAGGGCCACTCGAACCATAGCGACCCGTCGTTACTCGGCCCCTTCATTGCTGGGCACAGTGCCGGCTCGCGGAAGGCGAACGCGTGACGTGCGCTGCCGACCCAAGTGCCGCAGGTGCGAGCGAACGGGTGTGCGGGGTAACCACGCGGGTCGAAAACCGGGGGCCGGTTTCCGCGTGATTTCGCGGCACCAACTATTCCTGTGAAAGTCGGGTACTCCCCGGAGAGTGCGCGGGACTAACAAGATGCAGGAAGGCATAGCGCGATGGGAAATCTCATAGTTTTGGGCGGGGGCATATGTGGTTTGGCGGCGGCACAAATGTTTGCCGACGACGGCCACGATGTGACGGTGCTCGAGCGAGATGCCGATGGCCCTCCGTCTGACGCCCACGAGGCGTTTGAATGGAAGCGCAGGGGCGTGGCCCAGTTTGGTCTCGGTCATTGGATGCAGGCGCGAGGAACCTCGATCGTGCGCCAGGATCTCCCGAGGACGTACGACCGACTCCTGCAGAATGGAGGCCTGGAGTTCAACCTGGTAAATTTCCTCCTTTCCATGCAGCCCGATGCCTCTCCTGAGGCCGAAGACGCCCGATTCGATCAGCTGACCGCACGCCGAAGCACCCTGGAGTGGGCGTTTGCAACGGCAGCAACCGAACATCATGGGATCATGATCCGCCGAGGCGAGGCGGTTGCAGGGTTGTTGAGTAACAATTCCGGCCCGGTGCCGCGCGTAACGGGCGTGCGGCTTGAGTCGGGCGAGGAGCTCACCGCTGATCTGGTTATCGATGTAACAGGCCGACGGTCACAGACACCCGAGATGCTCGCAGCCATTGGTGCAACCGCTCCTCTCGATGATGGAGCCGACAGCGGCTTCGCCTATTACGGCCGCTACTTCCGCTCCTCCGATGGAACGACGTCGGGCATGATCGCACCACTCCTCACGCCCTATGGGTCGTTCTCGCTTCTGACGCTGCAGCCGACAATGGCACATGGTCGGTCACGCTGTATGGCCTCTCCGACGACAAACCGTTGCGCCGATTTCGGGACTCTGACGTCGTCAAGAAGGTGCTCGATGCCTGCCCGTTGCACACCCACTGGCTCGACGGTGAACCGCTCACTGAGATCCAAACAATGGTCGGAGGCGTCGACCGACACCGTGAATTCGTGATCGACGGGGTTCCGTGCGCCACCGGACTGCTCAGCGTTGGCGACGCAAGCTCCTGCACCAACCCCTCACTCGGTCGGGGGATGACACTCGGCCTCATGCACGTGGCACTTGCGCGGGCATGTGTGGCGGAACACCTCGATGATCCCACCGCTCTCGCGCTTGCGTTCCATGAGCGCACCGAGGCCGAGCTGCGCCCATATCACGATGCCACTGTCGCGACCGACCGACGCCGAGTACGCGACATGATGTCGTACCGCGACGGGTTAACACCCCAGCCAACGCCTGAGGAACATGTCGCCGACGCCTGAGGAACATGTCGCCGACGCGCTGATGGGTTCTGCGACCAGCGATCAGCTCGCAACTCGCTCGTTCGGAGACATCTACAGCTGCAATGCTGTCCCCTCAGAGGTTATGGCCCGGCCTGGCATGCTCGAGCATGCGCTCGGCCTTGCCAAGAACTTCACGGCTCAGCCGCTGCCAGGGCCAGACCGCTCCGAGCTATTGGAGCTTGTCTCGTAACTGTCCGCGTCGGCAACGATGTACCTTCCTTCGTAAGCCCGAGAGTTGACGTCGCCCGCTAGTTCGGCGAGCGCAGTTCCACGACAGGGATGGGGCGCTCGGTGCGCGCCTGGTAGCCAGCAAAGGTTGCGTTCATCCCGGCTACCCATTCGAATACGTCGTCGCGTTCCGCTCCGGAAAGGACGACCGCTGCCACCGTTTGGGGCGCAGCGTCGTACGTTCCGCCATATTCGGCCACGACTTCGGGATGTGCCACCAGGTTGTGGTACCAAGCGGGGTGAGCGACGGCTCCACCTTTCGAGGCAATGATGAAGAAGCGGTCATCGCGTTCGAAAAACATCAAGGGAACAGTGCGCTGCTTGCCCGACTTGGCTCCTGTCGTAGTCAGCAACATCCATGGGTATTTGTCGAGATCGTTTGGCATCTGGCCGCCATTTTCTCGAAACGTCTGAATGAACGCCTGGTTGTAACGTTTTGTCGCCTCGCCTGGGCCTGCCTCGGACCGAATGTCATCGACCAGAACACCAAGGTTCTGCCGGTTCAGTTCTGGGGTTTCGTCCATGTTCACTGTCCTACCTTGTTCACTGTCCTGCCTTTTGTGCACCGCGCACCAGTCGACCTGGGGTTGCCCCCGTGGACTCGGAATTGCTGGCGACCTCGATGCCACTCACGAATGTGTGGTCGATACCGGTCACCTTCTGCATCAGCCGGTTGCCGCCTGCGGGCAGGTCGCCGACGATGGTTGGCGCATGCAAGGTGAGTGCGTCGAAGTCGATCACGTTGATGTCGGCCTTGTAGCCCGGTGTCAGCAGTCCTCGGTCCATGAAGCCGACGGTCTCCGCTGTCGCCCTGGCCTGTTTCGCAACAATGGTTTCGAGAGGGATACGGCCGTGGGGTCGGTC
>ENA-OWPI01002178-OWPI01002178.1-marine-metagenome-genome-assembly--contig:-NODE-2178-length-18972-cov-6.919767_pt1 | contig 18972 bp, 18 predicted proteins | sample MGYA00238138_ERZ651775 | MGnify/ENA primary metagenome ERZ651775 (study PRJEB26906, sample SAMN06265043) | marine metagenome | isolation source: Helgoland LTER site | place: Germany:Helgoland, sampling...
TAAAATAAAAAAAACCCCCAGAAATTTCTTTCTGAGGGTTTCTAATTTGTTTAACTTTTGTATTTAGAGTGTTCTGGTCGGGGAACCGTATTACATACATATTGGGTGTCTAAATAATTACTGATTTAATTAAGTTTTCTTAAAATTGTTCATCACTGTTCATCACTTTTGGGGTCAAATTCAAAAGGAACTCAAAAGATGAATTCATGTTAGAGTTGGGTTAGAGTTGTTGAGGAATGAAAAAAATATATTTAACATTATTTCTATTACTTTTTTCAACTAGTGCTTTTGCTTTTGACGTTTGTGAGCACGAAAAAAAATATAGTCAAATTTGGTATTATAATAATTGTGATGGTGAAACACTAGTAATTAAAAAAGAAAAAAGAAAAAATAGCGATAAGAATACACCATGGAAAGGTTACGAAAATGGTACTTCATCTGAAATACCTTGGGATGCAAATCCAGATTATAAGATATTAAAAAAATATCTAAAAAAATATATTAACGAACCAGTAAATGAAAAAAACAAAATTGTTATAAAGAAATCAAAAAATTATAAAGAGTTTACTTTTAATCTTACTGAAGATGAAAAAGTTACAAAGGCATTTCAAAAAACTGCTCTATTAAGTTACCTTATGTATGTTGATGGTGAGATAGTAATAGATGAAATTACACCTGAAGATAGATTTGGTAAAATATTTAAAAACAATACTTTGTATGTTTCAAACTCTATGGGTAAATCAATTATGTCATATGTATACGGGCATGCTCTTTGTAGAGGATATGTTAATGGTATACATGAAACTATGAACTGGGATGTATTAGAAAATACTTTATTTGAAAATCAACCTATAATTAATGTGCTTAATATGGCGTCAGGTTCACAAAAATATGTTGATAACAAAGGTGGTGGTAGTTTTAAAAAATCAAATAGATGGGTTAATAGATGGTCAGTAAATGATTTTGCAAAAAAAGAATTAAAAAATACTACACCTGGCAAAAACAAATATCACTATGCAAATTTAAATACAAACGTTTTTGCTAGTTATGTTATGGCAACTATGGGTGCTAAAGAATACAAAAAAATGTTAAAAGATATATTTCAAAATAAAATTGGTATTCAATATAATGTTGTGATGAAACAACCTAGTCAATCTAAAAAATCTGACTTGTCTATGACTTATGGAATGCACTTAACTAGATATGATTATATGAGAGTTGCTGTTGCAATGTTAGATGATTGGAATAACAATACTTGTGAAGGTCAATATTTAAAATCTTTACATGAAAATAGAATTAAAAAAGGTAAAACTAATAATGCAAATACAACAGACGCATTTTCACACCCTAAACATTATGGTGGTCAATTTCATATGGGTATCTCTGGTAAGAGAGATAAACCAATATTCATATTAGATGGTTTTGGTGGTCAAACAATTACAATTGATTTTGAAAATAATAAAATCATTAGCACAATGGCAATCCATAGAAATTACAATTGGATGAAATTAGTTCACAAAAAAATTAAATAAAAAACCCCCAGAAATTTCTTTCTGAGGGTTTCTAATTTGTTTAACTTTTGTATTTAGAGTGTTCTGGTCGGGGAACCGTATTACATACCCATTCCACCCATTCCACCCATTCCACCCATTCCACCCATTCCACCAGGCATTCCTGCAGGAGCAGAATCTTTATCATCGGGTTTATCAGCTATCATTGCTTCAGTTGTTACTAATAATCCAGAAATAGAAGCTGCATCCTGAAGAGCAGTTCTTACCACTTTTACAGGATCAATAATTCCTTTAGTAAACATGTCACAATATTCTTCGTTTTGTGCGTCATAACCATAAGACTTTTTATTCTGTTCTAATAGTTTACCAACTACAACTGAACCATCAACTCCAGCATTTTTAGTAATTTGTCTTATTGGAGCTTCAAGTGCTCTTCTTACTAAGTCAACACCAGCTTTTTGATCTTCACCTTTTACTTTTACTTTATCAAGATCTTGAGCAGCGTATAATAAAGCACATCCACCACCTGTAACGATACCTTCTTCAACAGCAGCTCTTGTTGCATTTAAAGCATCTTCAACTCTGTCTTTTCTCTCTTTAACTTCAACTTCTGTGGCACCACCAACTTTAATTACCGCAACTCCACCAGCTAATTTAGCTAATCTTTCTTGAAGTTTTTCTTTATCATAATCTGAGGTTGTCTCATCAATTTGTTGTTTAATTGAAGAACATCTAGCTTCGATATCAGATTTTTTACCACTACCATTTACGATCGTGCTATTATCTTTATCAACTTTTATTTTTTTACAAGATCCAAGATCATCAAGTTTTACGTTTTCAAGTTTAATTCCTAAATCCTCAGAAATTACCTGACCACCTGTTAAAATTGCAATATCTTCAAGCATAGCTTTTCTTCTGTCTCCAAAACCTGGAGCTTTTACAGCTACAACTTTTAATCCACCTCTTAATTTGTTTACAACTAAAGTTGCTAAAGCTTCACCTTCAACATCTTCAGAAATAATCATTAAAGGCCTTCCAGCTTGAACAACAGCTTCTAAAAGTGGAACCATTGGCTGTAAGTTTGTCAATTTTTTTTCATGTAAAAGTATAAAAGGATTATCTAATTCAGTTGTCATTTTATCACTATTTGTAATAAAGTATGGAGACAAATACCCTCTATCAAACTGCATACCCTCAACAACATCTAACTCAGTTTCAATTCCTTTGTTTTCTTCAACGGTGATAACACCTTCGTTACCAACTTTTTGCATTGCTTTAGCGATCATACTACCGATTTCTTTATCACCATTAGCTGAAATAGTTCCAACTTGAGCAATCTCATCAGTATCTTTTACTTTTTTTGCAGAAGAAATAAGATTTTGTTTTACTACCTCTACCGCTGAATCAATTCCTCTTTTTACATCCATTGGATTCATGCCAGCTGTAACATATTTAACACCTTCTCTAACAATAGCTTGAGCTAAAATAGTAGCAGTAGTTGTTCCGTCTCCAGCTTCATCATTTGTTTTGCTGGCAACTTCCTTTACCATTTGTGCACCCATGTTTTCGAATTTATCTTCTAGGTCTATTTCTTTAGCAACTGAAACACCATCTTTTGTGATTCTAGGAGCGCCATATGATTTGTCCATTACTACATTTCTACCTTTAGGTCCTAGAGTAACCTTAACTGTGTCAGCTAGAATATTTACTCCTCTTATCATTGCCGCTCTTGCTTCAGCATCGAATTTAATAACTTTTGCCATTATACTTCTCCTTTGATTAAATTATTTAGTTGAAATACCCATAATGTCAGACTCTTTCATTATGCTGTATTCTTTGCCATCAATTTTGACTTCAGTTCCTGACCATTTGCCAAATAAAACTTTGTCACCAACCTTAACATCCATTGGAATTAATTTTCCGTCTTCAGTTTTTGCTCCACCACCTACTGCAACAACTTTGCCTTCTTGTGGTTTTTCTTGAGCTGTATCTGGTATAATAATACCACCAGCAGTTTTTTCACTGCCGTCTAAAACTTCTATTAAAACTCTGTCGTGTAACGGTTTAAATTTCATAAATTCTCCTATATAAATATGGAGTTCATATAGAGATTGGCCTAGCTATTTCAAGATGTACTTGATAATTAGTTTATTAAAAAAGATAGGAAATTAAGCATTTTTTCGGTTATAGATTATTTTAATGACCAAAAATTTAGACAAAGATGGATTAAGCTCAATTGTAGATAATTATCAGTTATTTTACATAGACTTATGGGGAGTTGTTCATAACGGTGTTACACTTCATCAAGAAGCGATAACAGCCTTAAAAGAAATATCAAAAAAGGGGAAAGAATATATTCTTCTTACAAATGCACCAAGACCTAATGAAGTTGTAAAATCATTTCTAGAGAAAATGGGTATGGAAAAAGAAATTAGAGAACACGTGTTTACGTCTGGAGAAGCTTCTTTGAATTATTTGAAAAAAAACTTAAAAGATAAAAAATTTTTTCATGTGGGTCCCCCAAGAGATTTTGACCTATTTAATGATTTTAAGAAAATAAAAACAGACAATGTAGATGATAGTGAATATATTTTATGCACAGGATTATTTGATAAGCATAATAGTGATTTAAATTATTATAAAAAATTATTTGAAAATAATTTAAAAAAAAAAATGATTTGTACAAATCCTGATTTGATTGTGGACAGGGGAAATACACGGGAGCTTTGTGCAGGTTCAGTTGCTTTGATTTTTGAAAAAATGGGAGGTGAAGTTGTATATTTTGGAAAACCTTATCCAGAAGTTTATAATCTATCAATTAATAATAGTGGTAAAAAAATTCTATCAATTGGTGATAATTTAAATACAGATATTAAAGGTGCAAATCTATTAAATTATGATTCACTGATAATCTCCAATGGTATTCATAAAAATGAGATTAAAGAAAAAGGAATAGAAAATACTTCAAGATCATACGAAGCAATTTGTAACTACATTCAATCAGAACTAAGATGGTAAAAATAATTAAATTATACAATAATTTTAAAATCAAAAATCAGCATAAAAATTCAATTATTTTGATTGGAAATTTTGATGGACTTCACACAGGTCATCAAAAATTATTTAATATTGCTAAAAATTATAAAAAAAAATATTCATTAAAAATTGGTGTTTTAACTTTTGAGCCAATGCCAAAAATGTATTTTAATGATAATTTAAAAAATTTTAGAATATCAAGTCAACAGCAAAAAATAAATTATCTAAATAAGCTCAATGTTGATTTTGTTATTACTAAAAAATTTGATAAAAAATTTTCAAAAACTAAATCAATAACTTTTATAAAAGAGATTATAGGAAAAAAAATAAACCCAAGGTTTATATTTGTAAGTAATAATTTTAAATTTGGAAATAAAAGAGAAGGAAATGTTAGAGAACTAATTAAATATGAGAAACAATATAATTATAAAATAGTTAAGCCCCAACCTTCGCTAGTTAAGAAAAAAGTAATTTCATCATCCTTGATTAGAAAATATTTACAAAATGGTAAATTAAAAGATGCAAATAAACTTTTAAAAAGAAATTGGTCTATTATAGGAAAAGTTCAAAAAGGAAAACAGTTAGGTAAAAAAATTGGTTTTCCAACCGCTAATATAGATATTAAAGATTATATTTTAGCAAAACCAGGGGTGTACGTTGTAAAAGTACAAAAACTAAATAGTTTAAATTATATAAGGGGTATAGCGAATTTAGGCTATCGACCAACGTTTAATGGGAAAAAGGTATTATTAGAAATTCATTTATTTAATTTTTCTGGAAATTTATATAATAAGTATTTAACAGTTGAATTTTTAAAGTTTATTAGAAGTGAAAAAAAATTCAAAAACGTAGACCAGTTAAAAAAACAAATTAAAATCGATCTTTTAATTGCAAAAAAAACAAAATGAGCAAAGAACAAATCAATTTACCTAAAACAGCTTTTTCAATGAAAGCTAATTTACCAGTAAGAGAGCCTGAAATATTAGAGTTTTGGAATAAAATAAATTTATACCAAGAGTTAAGAAATAACAGAAAGGGCAAAGAAAAATTTATTCTTCACGACGGCCCTCCCTATGCAAATGGTAATATTCATATGGGAACTGCTTTGAATAAGATTTTAAAAGATATAATTGTAAAATTTCACCAGATGGATGGTAAAGACTCTGTATATGTTCCCGGTTGGGATTGTCATGGTTTGCCAATTGAATGGAAAATAGAGGAACAATATAAAAAAAATAAAAAAAATAAAAATGAAGTTCCAATTGTAGAATTTAGAAAAGAATGTCGAACTTTTGCTGAGAAATGGATCGAAGTACATAAAAAACAATTTAAAAGATTAGGGGTTGTTGGCGATTGGGAGAATTATTATTCAACAATGAGTTTTGATGCAGAAGCACAAATTGTAAGAGAACTTGGAAAGTTTTTGAAGGAGGGAAGTCTTTATAAAGGATTTAAACCAGTTTTGTGGTCAACTGTAGAAAAAACCGCATTAGCAGATGCCGAAGTAGAATACCAAGATCATAAGTCAGATACAATTTATGCATGTTTTCCAGTTAAAATATCTAATTTAAAAGATTTAAAAGATAGCAACATTGTTATCTGGACCACAACCCCTTGGACTATTCCAGCAAATAAAGCTCTAGCTTATAACGAAAGTCTAGATTATTTATTAATTGAGATAAAAGATAAGGGTGAATTTGAAAATAAAAAAGTTGTCCTTGCTGAAGAGTTATTAGACTCAGTCATTAAAGATTGTGAAATTAGAGAATTTAAAAAATTAAAAAAATTCAAAGGAAAAGATTTTAAAGGAACAATCTGTAATCATCCATTTTTTAGCCTTGGTTATGAATATGAGATACCAATGTTAGAGGCACGTTTTGTGACCACCGAACAAGGAACTGGCATTGTTCATTGTGCACCAAGCCATGGTCCAGATGATTTTAATTTATGTTTGAATAATGGAATTAAAGCAATAGAGACGGTCGATGGAGATGGAAAGTACACCAATAATGTACCTTTATTTGAAGGAATGCATATTTTTAAATCTAATCCTATTGTAATTGAAAAACTTAAAGAGCAAAAAAAACTATTATCAAATGGAGAATTAGTTCACTCTTACCCTCATTCTTGGAGGTCAAAAGCTCCATTAGTTCATAGGGCAACTCCACAATGGTTTATTTCAATGGAAAGCCATAAACTTAGAGCCAAAGCACTAAAAGCAATTGATGAAACAAATTTTTATCCAAGCAAAGGAAAAGAAAGATTAAAATCAATGATTGAATCTAGACCAGATTGGTGTGTTTCAAGACAAAGAGTATGGGGAGTCCCGTTGCCAATTTTTGTTAACAAAAAAACAAATAAAATTTTAGTTGATGACAATGTATTTGAAAATATTGCTAGCATCTATGAGAAGGAAGGCTCAGATTGTTGGTTTTCTGATGATCCTCAGAAATTTCTTGGTAATAATTATAAAGCAGAAGATTTTGAAAAACTAAGTGATATTGTAGAGGTTTGGTTTGATAGTGGCTCTACTCATTCTTTTGTATTGGAAAAAAGAAAAGATCTCAAATGGCCTGCCTCAATGTATCTTGAAGGCTCAGATCAACATAGAGGCTGGTTTCATTCTTCACTGTTAGAGTCTTGTGGCACTAGAGGTAAAGCACCATTTGAGTCAATTTTATCTCATGGTTTTGTTGTTGATGGGAAGGGTCTTAAAATGTCAAAATCTTTAGGTAATGTAATTGCTCCTGAGGATATTTTGAAAAAATATGGGGCAGATATTTTGAGAATTTGGGTAGCTTCCTCTAATTATGCTGAGGACTTAAGAATAGATTACTCTATCTTAGACCAACATTCAGATTCTTATCGCAAAATAAGAAATACATTTAGATATTTATTAGGAAATATTAATGACAAATTTGAAAATATAGATTTAGAAAAAATAGATACTGAAAAATTACCTGAGCTTGAAAGATTTATTCTTCATAAAATATACTCTTTAAATATTAGATTTAAAAAATATTTTGAAAATTATGATTTTCATAATCTTTACAAGGAGTTATTGAATTTTTGTACAGTAGATTTATCTGCATTTTATTTTGATATCAGAAAAGATACCTTATATTGTGACTCACTAGAGTCAGAAAAAAGAAAATCATCCATAATTTTATTAAATATATTATTAAATTCATTACTTAGGTGGTTTGCGCCAATAATCTCTTTCACTAGTGAAGAAATTTATCAATTAATATCAAAAAAAAATAAAAGTATTCATTTAGAAAATTTTTTAAATTTTCCAAAAAAATTTGAAAATAAAGATCTTGAAAAAAAATGGGTTGAATTAATTAAAATAAGAGATGCTTGTAATGTGAGCATTGAAGAAAAAAGAGCAACTAAAGAAATAGGGTCAAGTCTAGAAGCAGAACTTAAAGTAAAACTTAATAGTAAGTTCAAAAAAATTGTTGAAGATATAGATTTATCTGAGCTTTGTATTACATCTAAAGTGGACATAATTTTTGAGGATCAAACAGATGTAAGCGTTACAACAAAAAAAGCATCTGGTAAAAAATGTTCAGTTTGTTGGAAAATAAGACATGAGCCATGTGAGAGAAATCCAAAATGTCAGATTACTTAAATAAGAATTTTTATATCAACTTTTTTACAATAATAATTATTTTTTCTTTAGATAGAATTTCAAAATTTTACGTCATTTCTCAAAATGAAAAAAATTTTACACCTGATTTATTTACATCTAAATATCTAAATATAAGCTTGATTTGGAATGAAGGTATTGCGTTTGGTTTACTCTCATTCAATGAAGGTCACTTTTATAATTCTTTAACAATTTTGATAGCTATCATAATAATTATAATTTTTTTTATGATACTGAGAAATAAGGGTTTAAAAAAATATTCACTTTTAATGATATTGGGTGGCGCATTAGGTAATTTATATGATCGAATATTTTTTAAAGCAGTTCCAGATTTTATAGACTTTCATATTGGTAATTTTCATTGGTTTATTTTCAATGTATCAGATATATTTATTTCGTTAGGAGTATTGTTTTTGATTTTTTTAGAATTAATTGATAACCAAGAGGACAAGATTAATGAAAAAAATTAAAATATTATTAATTATTATTATTCCAATAATTTTTTTAAATGCATGCAACACTTTAAAAGATGGTTTTAGATCACAAAAGAAAAATAGCATTGATGAATTCTTAGTTGAAAAAAAATCACCACTTGTAATGCCACCAGACTTTGATGAGTTGCCATTGCCTAATGAGGATAAACAAATTTCAGAGAAGGATGAAGAAACAGATATAAAATCATTAATTTCTAATAACGAAAACTCCACAAACGAGTCTCAAAATAATTCAAATCAAAATACAAGTTTTGAGAATTCTATTTTAGAAAAAATTAAAAAGAATTAATGATAACACCCGGAATTTTTTACAAAAATTTTAAAATAAATAAAATAGACTCAAATATAAAAAAAAAACTAAGAACTTTAATTAATGAAAAAAATCAAGTTCTTCAATCATTAAGTATTGGCTACAAAGATAGTTTTAATAAAAAAAATCTTAAAATTTATAAAAATTATAAAAATGTAAGAATAATAGGAATGGGTGGCTCATCGTTAGGCACTCAAGCTATTTATAATTTTTTAAAAGATAAAATAAAAAAAAATTTTAAATTTATTGATAATTTATCTCCGAAAATAAAAATTAATAACGATAAAAAATATTTGAACCTAGTTGTGTCTAAATCAGGCAATACAATTGAAACGATTGTTAATTCTAGCATCTTTATTAAAAAAAAAGATAAGAACATAATTATCACTGAGAATAAAAAAAATTACTTGGCTAAACTTGGAGAAAAATTAAAAGCTGAAATTGTTCATCATAATAATTTCATTGGAGGCAGATATTCAGTTTTATCAGAAGTAGGAATGTTGCCTGCAGAGCTGATGGGATTGGACTCAAAAAAATTTAGACAATTTAATAACTTAATAAAGAATAAAAAATATTTAAATGCTTTGATTTCAAGCGTCAGTGCAACAATTTATTATATAAAAAAAAAAAAATTCAATTCAGTTATAATAAATTATGATGAAGACGCTAAAGATTTATTTTCTTGGTATCAGCAATTAGTTGCTGAAAGTCTTGGAAAAAAAAATAATGGTTTGTTGCCAATCATCTCAAATATGCCCAAAGATAATCACAGTGTTATGCAACTTTATTTAGATGGTTTTAAAAATAATTTTTTTACTTTTTTTTATGTTCATGAAAATAATTATCCTAAATTTTTAAGTAAAAATTTTCTGCCATCTCATAATTTCCTCAGCAAGAAAAATATTGGAGATATTTGTTTTTCACAAAAAAAAGCCACAGAAAGAGTTTTTAGCATGAAAAATATACCATATAGAAGTTTTGAGATAAAAAAAAGAGATGAAAAAACACTGGGAGAATTATTTAGTTTCTTTATTTTAGAAACAATCCTAATTGGAAGAGCATTAAAAGTAGATCCTTATAATCAACCAGCTGTTGAACTAATTAAAAAAGAAACCAAAAAACTATTAGTTTAATATCCCAAAAAAAATTTTAGAAATACCATATTTTTTTTCTTCTAAAATTTTCAAATTATCTGAAAATTTGTCATTATCTTTTTTGTGTCTATGGATGATGATTACACCATTTTTATTAAGAATTTTTTTTTCAGTGATACTATCAATTATATAATTAAATTTCTTTTCTTTATAAGGTGGATCTAAAAATATTATATCAAATTTATTTGTAATTGTTTTAAAATTAAAATTAACAAATAAATTTTGTTCAATAATTTCATATTTTTTAGTAATTTTAAGATTAGATAGATTTCTTTTTAATATTGGTAAAACACCAATGTAATTTTCAACAAAAGTCACATGTTTAGAGCCCCTTGATAAGCATTCTAAACCAAAGGATCCTACTCCAGAAAATAAATCTAATACTGTAGAATTTTCTAAATTTATTTTAAATTTATTTGAGTGGTTTATTATGTTAAAAATTGACTCTTTAGTTAAATCTTTAAGGGGTCTTGTTTCCTTATCTTTTGGCTCTAAAATTTTTTTTCCTTTAAAATATCCACCAATTATTCTCATTTATCAATAACCTTAAAACCAATATCTTTTCTAAAAAAACCATCTAGCCAATTTAATTCTTTAATATGATTATGAATATTATCCCTTGCAGAAGAAAAATTATCTGACAATGAAACAAAATTAAGCACTCGTCCACCTGTTGCAAAAATACAATTATCTTTTTTTTCAGTGCCAGCATGAAATAAGTAATCATTAGTTTTAAGATTAAGTTTATTGATATTTTTAATTTCAACATTTTTTTTGTATGTATCTGGATAACCTTTTGAACATAAAACAACACACAAGCTTCTTTTATTATTCCATTCAATATTAATTTTATTCAGTCTTTTCTCACAACAAGCAGCTATAATTTCAAAAAGATCTGTCTCAAGTTTAGGAAGCAAAGTTTGACATTCTGGGTCACCCATTCTTACATTGTATTCAATTAAGTAAGGTTCATTATTTTTAATCATTAACCCAGCATACAAAAAACCTCGATAGCTAGTTTTTAAATCTTCTAAAGCTTTTAAAGTAGGATTAATAATTTTATTTAAAATTTTTTTTTCTAATTCGTCATTAATTAGTCGTGATGGAGAATACGCTCCCATTCCACCAGTATTTTTACCTTTGTCGTTTTCCAGAACTCTTTTGTGATCTTGTGCAGTACCAAAATTTTGAAAAGATAAACCATCACTGATTATAAAAAAACTCATTTCCTCACCTTCTAAAAATTCTTCGATAAGTACATTTTTTGCTTTCCCAAACTTACCATCAAATATTTCTTTGACCGCTTGATTTGATTGGTCTTTATTTTCACAGATATAAACACCTTTACCTGCGGCTAGGTTATCTGCTTTAATTACAATCGGGAATTTAGATTTATCTAAAAATATTTTAGCTTCTTCTTCAGTGTTAAATATTCCAAAATTAGCAGTGGGTATATTATACTTTTTACATATATTTTTTGTAAAAATTTTAGAGCCTTCTAGTTGAGAGGCTATTTTATTTGGTCCAAAAACTTTTATACCAAAACTTTCAAGATAATCTGCTATACCATCTACTAGTGGTTTTTCAGGACCAATAACAACAAGGTCAATTTTATTTATTAATACAAAATCTTTTATTTTTTCAAAATCATTTAAATCTATATTGACGTTTTCAGCCATAGTTGAAGTACCAGCATTTCCAGGAAAACAATAAATTTTTTTAATTTTTTTGGATTTTTTTAATGAGACACAAATAGCGTGTTCTCGGCCACCACTTCCTAAAATACCAACTATCATGTATAAACATATAAACTATAAATGAAAAAAAAATTAGCAAAAATAAAATATTTACCAAATAATTTTCAAATTATTGAACCAGGTGATCATGTAATTTGTGCTGTTTCGGGAAAACCTATAAGTCTTGAAAATTTAAATTATTGGAATGTTGATCTACAAGAACCTTATTACTCATATATCGAAGCTTTCAAAAAAAAGGAAAAATTAGAAAGTAATTAGATTATTTCCAACGATTATGTGTCCATATCCAATTATTTGGATTATTTATAATCATATTTTCAAGAGTCTTATTTAATTGGGTGGTTATATTTTCTATTGTATCTTCATTTGAAAAATTAATTGGGTTATAAACTTTCATTTTAAATTTTAAGCCCTCATATCTTTCAATAAAAATAGGAACAACTGGAATACTGAATTTTTTAATTAATTGTGCTGGAATTGTTGTTGTGAATGCTTTTTCTCCAAAAAAATTTGTTTTGATACCTTGAGATACTCGCTGATCAATCATTAGTGCAGTAGAGTAATTTTGTTTATTAAATCTAATTAATTCTCTTAGACCTCCAATACCTTTTTTAATTTGATTTTTGCAAATATATTTTGCTCTTATTCTTTCCATAATACTATTTAAAAAAACATTGTTTAGGGGTCTATAAATTGCAGCAATATTTAATTCTTTCTTATCAATTTGCATTGCCATAAGTTCAAAATTACTAAAATGGCCAGATATAAAAATAACTTTCTGATTATTTTTTTTTATATCGTTAAGTATTTCCTCACCATCGATAATTATATTTTTGCTTAGTTTTCCATTTCTAAAATTTTTAATAAACATATATTCTGCAAAAACTCTTCCATAATTATTCCACATCGATGATTTAATTTTATTTAATTTTTCTTTATTTATATCTGGAAATGCTCTTTTAATATTTTTGTGAATTATTTTTTTTGATCTAAATATTGGACCAATTAGTTCAAACAATTTACCACCAACAAAAGAAGAGATTTTTGGTCCCAAGATTTTAAAAATAAAAAAAATAAAAATTATTATTATAAATTGAAAAAAATATTTAATTTTGTTCATAAAGTTTAGATATTTCTTTTAGAAATATTTCTTCGTTTAGTATTTCTAAATCTACTTTAATATGTTTTATATCACTAAAATTATCTATTTTTAATCGTGCATAATCCTTTTCTGTAGTTATAATTTTACAATCTAAGTCTTTTGCAGTTGAAATAATATTATTAATATCCTTTTCTGAATATTCATAATGATCTGGAAATTCAATTTCTTTTACAATATTAAATTTATTAATCTTTAGCATTGAAATAAAAGTTGCATGGTTTCCAATTCCAGAAAAAACTAAAAATTTATCTTTTATATTAAATTCATTAAGGTTTTTAGGAACATATTTTCCTTGATAAACATTTATAGTAGGGTCAATTTTAAATATATATTTCTTTATTTCGTCCAAATCTTCATTGTTGCCATTTAGGAAAACATTTCTGTATTTTTTTAAATCGTTTATACTTTCTCTTAAAGGACCAGACGGAATAGTCAAACCATTGCCAATCCAATTAATATTATTAAAACAAACAATGTTTAAATCATAATTTATAGAAAAGTCTTGTAATCCATCATCGAAGATTGCGATTTTATAGCCTTCCATAGCTGCCTGTTTTAAAGACTCAAATCTTTTTTTGTTTTTAAAAAGTTTTCCGTTATCTTCTAATATATTTTGTTCATCAATTTGGTTGGAATAAAATTTTTTAATAAAACAGGTTTTGATTTTTTTTTGTCTTAAAATTTCATTAATTTTAAGACTTAGTGAAGTTTTTCCAGTTCCCCCTAGATAAATATTACCCACACAAATAGTTTTAGTTGATGAATTATTTTTTCTTGTAATCAGAATTTTAAGAAAGTTAAATAATCTTATTAAAATGGATATAGGCCAAAGTAAGTAAGAGTATACGTTAGGTTTTTTATAATCCCAAAATTTTGGTTTTTTAAATTCCATTATGGATAGATTTATCTAGTTCATTTAAGGTGTTTTTAAGAATATTTTTTCCTAGAATTTTCATTTTTTTTACTTTTTTCATATTTTTTTTGAATATTATAGAATTTGCACATTGTGATGGAGTTTTTACTTTAGATGATATCTTTAATTTATCTAAATAATGGTAAACTTCTTTAAAATTACCAACATCAGGCCCATGTAATATTTTAGTTCCAAAACGGGCTGGTTCTAGTGGATTTTGACCACCTCTTTTAATTATTGAACCTCCTAAAAAAACAGAAGTAGCAATTTTATAAAATTTTTTTGACTCACCAAAAGTATCAACAATAAAAATATCAATATTATCTAATTTTTTATTTCTTGAACTTCTGGTAATGATATTAAGTTTAAGTTTCTTAAGCTCTTCAATAATTTCGTAAACCCTATTTATATGTCTTGGAATAATAATTGTAATTATATTTTTATTTTTCTTTTTTAATAAAATATGAGTTTTTGCTGCGAATATTTCTTCGGTGTCATGTGTGCTTGCTGCAATAAAAGTCTTATATTTTTTAAATTGTAAAAACAGTTTTTTATCAATTTTATTAGTTTCAGTATCACCGCTATCAATGTATTTTAAATTACCAATTATTTTAATATTCTTAACATTAAGTTCCTGTAAGAAAATTTTTGTTTCGTTATTTTGAGGGTATGCAACATCTATTAAATTAAAAATTGATTTTGAAAAGTCTCCTAATTTAGACCAGCGACCAAATGTTTTATTTGTTATTCTTGCATTTAATAGAATTAGAGGAATATTTCTTTTTTTTAAAGACTTAAACATACTAGGCCAAATCTCAGACTCTAAAAAAATAGAAATATTTGGCCTCCAATAATCTAAAAATTTTTTTGAAAAGAAAAAATGATCAACCGGATAAAATTGATGAATTGTTTTTTTAAACTTAATTTTATTTAAAATATTAGCTGAACTTAAAGTACTTGAGGTAACTAAAATTTTATTAATAGATTTATCATTATCATATTTCATAATAATTGGAATTACGCTCATTATTTCACCAACACTTGAACCATGAAACCAAACAAGTTTACCAACACCTCTTTTTTTGGAAAAAAAACAAAATTTTTCTTTTACTCTAAATTTATCTTCTTTGTTTTTTAAAATTCTATAAAAAATAATGATTGGAGAAAAAAGTAATATTATTGAAATTAATAGTTGATAGATAAAAAATATCATTACCTTTTAATTTGTTTGTCATGAAAATTTTTATAAATTTTAGACTTTGCCAATAATTCTTCATGCTTTCCATTGTCAATAACCTTTCCACTATCAATTAAATAAATATTATTAGAATTTAAAATTGTTGATAGTCTATGAGCAATTACAACTGTAGTTTTGTTTTTAGTCAAAATTTTCAAAGCTTCTTGGATTTTTGTCTCAGTTTCAGAGTCTAAAGATGAAGTGGCTTCATCTAAAAGAATTATTGAACTTTTTTTAAGCATAGCTCTTGCTATTGAAATTCTTTGTTTTTCTCCACCAGATAATCGCACACCATCTTCACCAATTAATGTTTCATATTTATCTGGAAGTTTATTTATGAATTCATCACAATATGAGAGCTTAGCTGCCTGAAGTACTTCCTCATCAGTTGCATCTAGATTGGCATATTTTATATTGTTTTTGATTGTATCATCAAACAAAGTTGTCTCTTGACTTACTAATGAAATACTTTTTCTTAAAGACTCGATAGTGCTATTGTAAATTGATTGATTGTCTATTTTGATATCACCCATAGAACAATCATAAAATCTTGGAATTAAATTTAAAATAGTAGATTTACCCGATCCACTATGACCTACCAAAGAGGTCATTTTACCCCCCTCAAAAATTAAATTTACTTTCTTTAAAACATCACCATTGGATTGATTATAACTGAATAAAACATCTTTAAATTCTATGTTTGCATTACTAATATTAAGAGCTTTAGCATTATTGTCATTCTTTATAAATCTTTCAGTGTCAACAACTGATAAAATTCTAGTAGCTGCAGAAAGGCCTTGATTTAGAATAACATTTAAAGTTGATAGCGATCGTACCGGCTGGTAAGCCAGCATCATTGCAGCAAGAAATGAAAAAAAATTATTTACACTTATTTCTTCTTTAGCAATTAGTTTTCCAGAATAAAAAATCAAAATTGCAATCATTACTCCAGTTAATATTTCCATTACTGGTGAAATTCTAAGAATTACATGGCCAATTTTTTTATTTTTTTCTTTGAGTTGGTCTAAATAATTATCTGCTCTATTTTTTTCATATTTTTCTTTTTGAAAAATTTTTGTTAGTCTATGATTCTTAAATAATTCAACAAGATATTTTGTTAAAAAACTTGATTTCTCTTGAGCTTGAGTTGTAACTTTGCCCATTCTTTTTCCTAAGCTTCTTGCTGCCGTACTAGCGATTGGGATCAGTATTATCGCAATTAATGATAGCTTCCAGTTCTGAAAAAACATTACCGTAAGTAAACCTATTAAAGTTAAGCTATCTTTAAAAAGATTGAGTATTCCACTACTTAGAAGGTTTGTAATGTGCATAACATCATAAGTAAGATTAGAAATAAATTTTCCTGAGTGTTTTTCATCAATAGATTGAGTATCAGCACTAATTAAAGTGTTTAACATATCTAATTGAAGTTTCTTTTTGATATCCTCTGCAACATTAACCATGATAACTTTTGCAAGATATAAAGAAATACCTTTGATTGAGAACGCAATAATTATTAGTATTGGTATGATCATTAATAAAGTTTGATCTCTTTGAATAAAGATTTTTTCAATCGCCGGATCTAGAAGCCAAGCAATTGATGATGTGCTGGTTGCGACTAATAAAGAAAAAAATATGGCAATAAAAATTTGTTTTATAAATTTTTTAGTGTATTCCTGATAGAGTCTTTTAAGAGTTGATGTTTTATTCATTATTAAATTTTACCAATTAAAATATTTAAAAAAACCATCAATCCAAAATAATTGTTACTTTTAAAAATTTTTAAGCATGTATTTGAATTGTTTGGATCAAAAGTTTTTATTTGATATAAAAATAATTGTACTATTGGTATTATTAAAAAAAGAAAGTAAAATAAATTAAAATTCATTAGATACCCCCCAAACGCTAGTGAAAAAATCAAAAGTAGATAACATATAATTAAAAAAAGTTTTGTATTTCCTTTGAATTTAATTGAAGTTGATTTTAATCCTATAATTTCATCATCTTTAATATCTTGATATCCATATATTGTGTCGTATCCTAATGTCCAAAATATGGCTCCAAAATAAAAAACTATTGGAATAATATTTAAATTTCCAGAAATTGACGTCCACCCAAGAATTAAGCCATAATTAAACGTAACTCCTAAGAAAAGTTGAGGCCAATAAGTATATCTCTTCATCAATGGATAGGTGAATGCCAAAGGCATAGATGCCAACGCTATTAAAATTGTAAAATAATTAAAATTTATTAGAACTAAAAAAGCCAAGGCACATAAAAGAGCAGCATAAAATAAACCAGTTGAAATTTTAATTTTTCCTGAAGCTATAGGTCGGTCTTTAGTTCTAGCTACTTGCTTATCAAATTTTCTGTCCAATATGTCATTGACTATGCATCCTGCTGATCTCATTAAAACTGAACCTAGAAAAAAAAGTAAAAGATAAAAAAAATAAACATTTATGTTATTAGATAAATCATAAACCAGTGTTAAACCCCATGCACATGGCCAAAATAACAACATATAGCCAATTGGTTTTTTTAATCTGGTAAGCTCTATAAATAAGTTTAATTGGTTCATAAAATTTACTTGTAAATAACAAAGGCAAGATTGATAATCAAACTGATTCGTATGAATATAGATTATACTGTTACAGCGTTAATGTTTCCGGCTATTCCTCTGTTAATGAATATATATAGTAATAGATTTCATTCATTGAGTAAGTTGATTAGAGAACTTCATGATGAGCATGTTTATGAAAATCATGTCCCACCAGAGTGGAAAAAACAGTTTATAAATTTAAGTGGAAGAATTGTTCTTTTGAGATGGACTATTATGTTTGCAGCATTTGGCTTTCTATTCAATATGCTAACTGTGCTTGGTCTTTACCTAAATGAGGTTTTTATAGCCAGAGTAATTTTTGGATCTTGTTGTTTATCTATGATTATTTCAATAATGTTTTTTATTAGAGAAATTCACATTTCAACTAATGCACTTAAGCTTCATATGTCAGATATGGATGTTAAGGTAGACTAGGGAACTATTACAGCTGGCCCTAAAATTTTTCTATTTTCTAAATCTTGATGAGCTTTAATAATTTCATCTAAGGGGTATTTCTTAAAAATATTTAAAGTAAATTTTTTTGTAATAAACATTTCAAAAACTTTATTTGCTGCTTCATCCAATTCTTCTCTAGTTGTTGTGTAATGTGCAATACTTGGTCTAGTTAAATACAAACCTTTTGGAGCTAAAGATTTAGTGACATTGCAAGGATCTAAAGGACCAGATGCATTTCCAAACGAAACCATCATTCCTCTAACTTTCAAACATTCTATTGATTGATCAAAAGTTTTTTTACCTACACCATCGTAGACGACAGGAACACCAACGCCATTTGTGATCTCTTTAACTTTCTCAGCAAAATTTTCTTTAGAATAATTAATAACATGGTCACAACCATTATTTTTAGCAATTTGAATTTTTTCATCAGTACCGACAGTTCCAATTACTGTGCATCCTAAGCTCTTAGCCCACTGACAAAATATTTGACCAACTCCTCCAGCAGCAGCATGATATAGAATAGTCTCACCTGATTTTACAGGATAAGTTTTGTGAAGAAGATAAAAAACTGTAAAACCTTTTGTCATTAAAGTTACAACATTTTCTAATTCAATTTCATCTGGAACTTTAACTAATTTTTTTGTTGGAAAAATTCTATGTGTTGAATATGAACCTATTGGCATTGATG
>ENA-OWPI01002185-OWPI01002185.1-marine-metagenome-genome-assembly--contig:-NODE-2185-length-18921-cov-3.024146_pt1 | contig 18921 bp, 12 predicted proteins | sample MGYA00238138_ERZ651775 | MGnify/ENA primary metagenome ERZ651775 (study PRJEB26906, sample SAMN06265043) | marine metagenome | isolation source: Helgoland LTER site | place: Germany:Helgoland, sampling...
CTTCTCTTCTCTTCTCTTCTCTTCTCTTCTCTTCTCTTCTCTTCTCTTCTCTTCTCTTCTCTTCTCTTCTCTTCTCTCTCTACTTCCCCAGATTCTATGCTGGGGCACCTCTAACCTGTCCTGAAGGTTATAGACTGGGCTCACTCTGCGTCATCGACGACGTTGCAAGGCCTGGCGGTCTCTCCATTGCTGAGAAGCAGAACTTGAGGGAGCTGGCAGACATGGTCATAGATGAGATGGTATCTCGACGCGAGGACAAAAAGCAGCTTTTCGAGACGAAGTCGCGTTACATGGCATGTACTGCCCATGACATGCTCACACCGTTGACTGGCATGGGTCTCTCTCTCTCCCTGGCGAGAGAATCTAACAATGTTAGGGAGATACATGATTTAATCTCCTCGTCTCAAGTTTGTTGCGAGATGATCTCGATGATTATTCACCGAAGCATGAGCTTATTCCAGAGCGACAAGGCGGATCCGGGCATCGTGGGTGGCATGAAGAACCTTTCCACTTCAGACACATCGGAGACAGGAAGCGACTCTGGGGATCCGCAACGCCCTAACATTCCCCTAGCTCGGGTTAGCCTGATTAACGTCTTCCACTCCCGCGTGAGGACTATAATGGATGCCTACCCCAAGTGTGTCCCCTTAAAAGTCACCATCGATTCGTCCCTTCCTGAATTTGTTGTCTCAGACGAGGTTGTGCTTTATCAAAGTACGCTCAACTATCTAACCAATGCCTGCAAAATTTGCGGCAAGTCGTCTTCTAAGGAAGACTTTATCGAATTGAGGGTGGGAAAAAAAGTTACACCGGCTACCAACTCTAGCTGGATTCAAGTCGAGTGCATTGATTGTGGACCGGGTGTAGCTGTCGAGGACTATCACCAACTTTTTGTCCCCTTCTCTTCCATCAACAAGTCGACACTAAACGGCAGCGGACTCGGGCTGTACAGCGTTGCAGCTCACACAAAGAGCATGGGTGGCAAGTATGGGTGCCGTAAGCGGGACGACGACAAGTCTGGTGCAGTCTTCTGGTTCACTTTGCCCCTCATTCAGTACGACGAAGAGAAACACGCCTCTCTAGACCCCGAACAAGATGATGCGAGCATAAGGGGGTTCCGATCTTTCTCTAACAGGATAGGATTTGATGGACCTGTCAATGTGCCTTATGAATCGAAGGGTAACGATACTGATAGGAGCAGCAGCATTTGCAGTAAAAAAGGGAGTGGGGGGGGAAGCAGAAGCAGTAGCGAGAGGTTACCCAGGCGAAAGAACGCCTTAGTTATTGATGACAGTGTTACTGTCAGGAAGCCTATCAGCCGAGCTCTGATGAAGGAAGACTTTGACGTGGATACTGCTGAGGACGGGCTTAAGGGCCTTGAAATGATGAAACGAACGCCTTATGACGTCGTTTTTTGTGACTTTCTCATGCCTGTTCTTGACGGAATTGACTGTGTCAAGCAATTCAGGCGCTGGGAGAAGACTCACCGTCGAGGTTTTACCCAATTCATCATCGGAATCAGCGCTAACGCTAGTATCGCCGACAGTCAGGTTGGGCTCGACGTAGGCATGAATATGTTCCAGAAGAAGCCGATCAGTCTCGCTCACTTGAAAAAACTCGCCAATAGCCCCGAGGTTATTGAATGCCGAGAGTCAAAAAAGAACTTTCGATACCAAAGTAGCGAGGGAGGCAGCGTCGCAAGTGGTAGTAGTGGAAGTGTCACTAAGAGTGGGACCGGTCGCATCCAGGCTGGCTGCATTGATTGCAGCGACCAATTCAAGGAGGCTGATTACGCTACCAAAACTGCGCTTGTGGTCGATGATATGGTTTCGACGGCCAAGTTGATAAGGAAAGCCATCGAGCAGCGAGGATGGGACGTGACTATGGCAAGAGACGGTAGCGAGGCACTGGAGAAGCTAAAGGCGAAGTGCTACACCGTCGTCTTGATGGACAACCAAATGCCTGTCATGAGTGGTCGGGACTGCATCTCGACTTTTAGAGACTGGGAAACGAAGAACGGTCGACCGCGAACGAAAAATATATTTTTAATGACTGCCAGTGGTCAAGTCTCTGATTCTGACAAGATGTTATTTGGCGGAGTTTTGGTGAAACCTGTGAAACTAAGCTACTTGCATGCTCTTCTAGATTCTCTGTGTGATGATAGCGAAGGTTGATATTTGTCATTAATTTTGACGAGCAACCTATTTACAAAAGAGCTAAACACGTTCAATTCGCCTTCTTACTTTTATTTTTGTTCCTCCGTCGCAGAGCGACATCATCTCCATCCGCACCATTAGTATAAACTTTATCAATAACCTCGAAGCCCTTTTCAACGATTTTTTTTTCAGCCATCTTTTCCCCCATAGCCCCCTTGGGAACCAAATCTCCAATCATCGACTTCCAAACCTCGAATTCAGCCTTTACGCAATCTCCTCTCACCACCTCAAAAATCTCAGAGGCGAGCACATTGTAGCCCTTCCGAGAAAGATGGAGGCCGTCGAAGGAACGCATCTCTGATCGCTCAAGGCTGCCACTAATCCCCACATACCGCACATCTGGGGTCGCCTTGTTTTTTCTATTGTCAGCCTTGACCTGCTGTTCGATCATCCTGTTGATTCTCCTGATTTTTCCTGAGCCAAATCGCTCCAAAAATGCTCCCCCCGGCAGCATTCCAACAATTACCACCCTCTTCCCCCTTGCACTAACATTTCGCCACAAACTACGGAGGTCCTTCACCATATCTGGCAGCTCAGATTCAGGGTAGACAGGCTGCGTCCCTGTCGGGTCGCGCTTTAGAGCTTGGATTTTGAAGCCATGGGTGCCGCGGATTATGTCAGTCATACCCAAACTTATAATGACAATGGGACTGCAAAGGTGGTGATTAGAAATTACGGGAGGAATAAATAGAATAGATTGATTCGAGGGGAGGGGGTCGTTTCGACTAGGTTCATTCTACCACTTCTACTACTACTTGCACAAAAACAACTTACCTATCGTTTACCACATTCACCAGCGTTGTCTTATCTGATGATTCATCGCCCCCAAAAACCCTGCTATACTCCTTCCCCTCCCCCCCTTCCACCACCCAATCCTTCAGCATCCCGCCAACTTTCCCTAAATTAACTACAGCCCACTTCCTACGAACATCCCGCGCCTCAAAAACGCAGTTCAACACCCCCACCCCCAATCCTCCCGTCCCACCAAATGAAACTCCAGTATCCCCATGGCCCAACGCGGTAGAATCCCCCAGAATGACCATACTGTGCACTGGATTCGATGTCCTCTTCCTTTTACCGATCTCACGGACAGTGAGACTCAGATTCAGCCAGTTTGAGACCCTGAGGTGTAGCAAATGAACCTTTGTCCTCAGGAGGATGTAAATGTAGGAGAAAAGGGTGAGAAAATCATTGAGAGAAAAACCCATCTTTTACTGAACTGAAAGCCTCGAGGCGCTGCGACGAAGGCGATTTTGTGATCAGGGTCCTGTTTTGGTGCAAAGTCTCACACGTTTTTGCCAAGCCCTGAAAACTCTCTAACAATTGCTGGACCCCAAATAACTTCGTTAATTTTTGTTGTCCCCCTCTATCCCCATCCTCATCCTCAAGGAAACAATTCGTGTAGGGACAGATTTCCCAAAATTTGACTCAGTGTTTCAAATTCTACTGACGAATCTCTGACGACGTGGTGGGAGGCTTTGGTGATCTCTGGTGGTGTCTCTGTCAATTTTGTGGTTGTTTACCTTCTTCCGTTTATCGATTAGTAGCGAGTAGAGTTGGGCCTTAGTGGATATAGTCGCGAGAATGAACTTTGAGATGGAATTTTCAGACCCTGAAGACGAGCCTGTTGTTGGTTCCCTCGGCTCAACCCACTCCCTCAACCCTCTTTCCTCCTCCCCTCGACACCGCAATGGCAGCCACGGCTTCTCATCGACATCGCCCCACTCCACACGATCGCCGTCTCACCAGCGACGGAGAGGAAGCTCAGGAATCGATGCTGAAGAACCTGTCGAGGATGCTGACTTTGATGAATTGGTCAAGACAGGGACAAGCGTGCCTATGGCGGAATTGTCTAGTACTCGGTACGGAGACGGCACCAACAACGGCGACATTCACAATTACGAAGGGTACTCCAATAAATTTGCAAGCGATGCGACTAGGTTAACAAATGCAGCGACAACGAATGGAACAACGGGCGATATCATTACTGGGGGGATTGGAGGTCAACTATCAATGCACGAAATGAAATTGGAAGAAGAGAGAAGGGCTCGGGCTGCGGAGCTGCAGCAGGATCAGCAAAGTAAGCGGGAGCAAGACCAACCTCAGCACCAGGATGAGCAACAGCAGGGGGAGCAGCAGCAGCAACCTGAAGAAAACAATACAACAATGACAACGACAACGACAACGACAACGAGCGACAAAAATTTTATAACGCCGAAAGATTTTGAGCTTCTCTGTGTCATTGGCATGGGATCCTTCGGCAAAGTTCTCCAGGTCCGCTCCAAATCCACCCGCAAAATTGCCGCCATGAAAATCATCTCCAAGCGCCTCCTCAAGAAGAAAAATTTTGTGCAGAATATCAACGCCGAACGCGACATTATGACGAAAGTCAACCATCCTTTTATTGTGAAGATGCACTGCAGTTTTCAGACAGGGAGCAAGCTCTTTCTTGTGATGGACTTTCTGGCTGGGGGGGAGTTATTTTTTATGCTTGGGAAGCAGGTTAGTAATGTTTTGATCACGATCTTGAATTGAATAGAATGGTTCCACGAAAGAAACAATCACGCACAATAAACTCCATGAACGAAGCCAAACCAAACAAATAATCTCACAACTCTTTCCCCGCACAAATCTGAAATTAAACCTCAGGGCATTCTTCTCGAGGAACAAGCTGCCTTTTATGTTGGCGAGATCGTCTTGGCAATTGGCCACCTTCACTCTCACAATATCATCCACCGAGATCTTAAGCCCGAGAACGTCCTCCTCGCGAGCAACGGACACACATGCCTGACCGATTTCGGCCTCGCGAAGGAATTTTCGCCCTCGGAAACTACTGATCCCGATGACCCCGCGTCCAAGGCAAGAACTGTGTGCGGCACTAACGAATACATGAGCCCTGAGATGATCAGTAGAAAGGGGTACGGGAAACCGAGCGACTGGTGGAGTTTAGGGTGCATTGTATATGAAATGTTGGTAGGACTGCCGCCATTTCAAGCGGCGAAAGGAGAAGGAGCAAAGAGCCTTAACAAGAGAATTCTCTCTCAAAAAGTTAAGATGCCCTCTGGTGCATCTGCCGATGCCTGCAAAATTCTGAAAGGATTGTTGAATCGCGATGCTGGCAAACGTCTTGGGGCTGCTAAGAGCACAATGTTTGAAGTCGGCGGAATTACTGCACTTAAACAGCAGGGTTTTTTCTTATCGATCGACTGGGAAAAATTAGAAAGGATGGAAGTGGAGCCGCCTTTCGAAATGACGGTCGACGGCGAAGATGATCTTCGACACTTTCACGAGGAGTTTCGCAACATGCCCCTTCCCCGCTCGGTCACAATGACCGCTTCACCTTCGTTTCGCCCCAAGCGCTGCAATAGCGACACCTTTCAAGGTTTTAGTTTTGTTCAGCACGATTTTGTATTGCCCGAGAGGGGTGATGGGGAAGTTGATGATTATTGGAACGTTGGAAACGAGGAGGGGGACAAGGACAGTGAAAGCGACGCGGCGAGTATGAATAGCAAGGGAGAGCTCACAGAGGAAGGCAGGGAAGGCGGGAGGAAAAAGAAACGACCACCACGGAAGCGGAAGAAGAAGGTCGGACAGGGAGGAGATTTGAGCCCCATCCAGAGTCAGGTTAATTCTGCTGCAAATTCTGCTTTTAATAGCTGCGCAACAACGCCTTCTGGAAGCAGGGCCGCCAGCCCTACTCCGACTCCGACGCCAACGCCGACTCCGACTCCGGCAGCCCCCGACTTTGTCAAGCCCGCTATAATTATTCCGAAAGAAGGAAAAGAGGCCGAGGCTGAAAAAGAAGGGGACAAAGTCGAGAAAGAGGAGGAGCTCGTCAGTAAAGTCAACGACCTGAAGTTGCAGGCCGAGCGGAGAGAAAAGTCATTGCTCGACCAGAAACGGAGAGAAAAGGAGGCGGAGAAGTGGCAAGACGTATCTCCGGCCAAGAAGTCCTTCGTCGCGGCTTCTTCACCCCCCATGGTAACAAATTACGCCACTACAGGTTGGACGACGGGGGGCAACGGGTTCAGTAAGAACGGCGGGAATTTGAGACTCGGCACCGGCTGGGGAGCAAAGAAGGACCAGGAGCGGCCTGTCGACAGCGCACCGGCCAGCGGTGGAAGGTTCTCTCAAATACCGAGTACGTCAACTACTTACAAACCTCCTGTACCATACAAAGCGCCGCCTGCTAATTCGTGGGCCGCAAAGATCAGTTCTCCTCGGACAGCTAACACAACCTCAACGAAGGGCTGGGTAGCAAAACCCACCAACTGGGACAGACCAAACAACTTGGACGGATCTGTAGCTTCCGGAGGGCAAATAACGCAAAATACAGCAATTAACAGTGCAATGAAAAATAGTGCTGCCACGGGGGGCGCGAATTCGAATTTAACCCCTTTGACATCGAATCGAAGTTTACCTCAAGCACGAGAGTTCACAACCACAAGTGACGATTTCCCGTCGATTTCAGGAGATGTAAATTCAAGAAAGACAACGACACCCTCTGGAGTCGCTCCAGATGGCGTATATCGCCCCCCTGCAGGAGGATGGGCTGCTCGGGCACGTGCTCAGAAAGAGCAGACAGAAAAACATCAACCTTCAACCCCAGACAGCAAACCCCAACACGAGGAGGTCACCCCGCCGCCAAAAATCACAACATGGGCTTCTCGAGTGAACTGATAAAAACTTTACAAGACTGACTGCTGGAATGGAATGTACGCGAAAGTAAATGATTAAAGAAGAGAAATAACGACGGAATTTAAGAGAAAGGATAGGTATTGTCTGTCTGGAAATGCCTAAATTCGCCTTCGTCGTTTCTATATCACATGTCACATTCATTTCAAGGTTGCTTGCTGACTTAAAAATCTCGTGTTCATACCCAAATTTCGCTTACACATATTCATAAAAAACACAACACACAACACTCATAAAAACGCTATCGCAGTTGATAAGCACTGGTACGTACTAATCTCTGCCGTCTGCCCTATTCCTAACTATTTGTTTGCTCTCTCCTTCACATCTTTTGCCGCAATCATCCACGCCGCACTTCCAAGCTGACAAAGATTGACAATATTCTTTAGTACCATCCCAGGGAAGCAGAACTTCCAAAGATTTGAAATCCAATCCGCGCTGGAATAGAAGCTACAGTAGTGAAGCACGTAGAAAAGCTCTGCACCTACACAGAGATATCCGAAAAAAGGATAGTTGCCATAGAACCACCTCACAAGAAAAAATCTCTCTGCATTCGATTCTTCCGACTTGTGGTGAACGTTGCACAGCACACTCGAATACATCTGCAGCCAGTGACTGACGATATCGAGCGCAAGCACGCCAAAATACCAAAGTCTGAACTGGGGATACATCCACCCAAGAAGAACAAGCATTCCGGCAGTTGTAATTCTGTCAGTCAGCATATCCAGAACAGCTCCATAAGTCGAAGACTGGTTGAATCTTCGGGCGGCCATACCATCGAAAAGATCGCCGACAAATGACATGAGATAGAGAACCACAACAGTTCCCCAATTCGACCCGCCAGTAGAGAGATTGTCTTCTCCCAAATAGAGAGAGAGAAAAGTGCAGATCACTCGAAGGTAGCCGATCAAATTTGGCACGAAAAAGAACACTTTCCACACTTCTTTATCGCCCGAAGACGCGCGGCGGCGAGTACCAACACTCTTCGCGGATTTCTTTGCTGGTGTGCTCGAAGTGGAAGTTTGACTTTTTGACCGACTTTTCGAGCGGTTCGTCCGTTTCGAAGAGCTATTTTTTTCCACCCCAGCACCAATAGACCGACCCCTTGAAGGGGTTCCTCGCGTGGACATGACCATAATTAATTGAACAGGAATGATTAGTTTTCTGTTCAGTTTTTCCCGCTCGGCCAAACAAATAAATTTTCGATAAAAAATTAATCCCTCCCCGCCCCTCTCCTTCTAGCCTTCTAAAAACTACGCGTGAGTGGCCACATTCTTTCCTCTCAATTGAAAAAAACTCGAAAGAACAGAATCATTCGCGGGACCTTTCAGAATGAGCACCTTTACACCATCACCATCAATACCCCATCCCCATGGAATACTACCCCTTGGAAATTTGTATTGTGCGCAGGCTTCGCCTGTCCTTCGTAAAGGACTCCTCCTCACCCTCTCCGACTCAATTCTCCTCGATGTGATATCGTATTTTGATTGTAGATCGCTGGGACAGTGGTGCTGCTGCGGAAGAATATCTTATCTTTTCGGAATGGGAGATGAAGTCTGGCGCGACTGCTTTCTGCGATGGCTGATCTCCAGAGGCGGAGACGGGAGCGACACCAAGGAAGACGACACCATAGAAGACAAGAGCAAAATCAGAAAAGTCAAAACATCCCGAAACCATTTGCCATCAGCCATCCTAAATTTTGGCTTCGTTGCCACTGGTTGGCGGGACACATTTTCAAAGCGTGTCCTGGCTCTTTCAAACTCTGCATTGAATTACAAGCCTCACTCGCCACTGCAAAACCTCCCGGCTTTGTACTCGGAGGAGTTGTACCGGCCTCATTTGTGTGCCCATTTCACCTTCCCTTCTGACTTTCTCCGCGACGAGACTGTGGACAGGAGGAAACTCTGCGATTTGGGAGTCGGCGTCTTTGAGAGAGATTACGAGGAAAAAAACGTCCCTGTAGTTATCTTGGGCGGGAGTGAATGTTGGCCTTGCGTGAGGGATTGGGGGAAGGTCGGTGTGTTGGTCAACAAGACAAATACAAATACAAATTCAACTGCTGCCGCGGAATGCGGATCAAAATCTGCTCCCCCTACGTTCCGAGCAACCTCAGGAAAGTGCAGCATTCCCGTTGAATTTACTCTGTCTACCTACTTGGAGTATGCTAGGTGTCAGAGGAAAGATGAGGCGCCGTTATATTTTTTCGACAGGGATTTCGTCGCCAAATGTCCACAACTGGGAAAAGATTACCAATCTGAACTGAAAAAAACCTGCCCGTTTTTCTGCACGACGCCGGAGAATCCTTCTGATCTGTTCTCTTTGCTTGGCTCTGATAAACGCCCTGACCACAAGTGGCTCATCATCGGACCTCAGCGATCAGGTTCCTCGTTTCACATTGATCCAAACTGTACCCACGCTTGGAACTGCCCCATCATTGGCCGTAAAAAATGGATATTTTACCCGCCAGGACACCCCCCGCCGGGTGTCATTCCAAGTAGCGATGGTGACGACGTCGCGATGCCAATTTCCCTCGGGGAGTGGGTGATTGATTTCTGGAAGGAGCATGTCAAGAGGAAGCAGAAGCTGAAGAGAGAAGGGAGGTGGGAGGAAATGCCCCTGGAGTGTGTGGTGTCACCCGGAGATATCCTATTCGTACCTCATGGTTGGTGGCACACTGTTATTAATCTGGAAGAGGAAGAGGGTAGTCCAGGAGAGATGATGCCCAACATAGCCCTCACACAAAATTACGTCAGTAAATCCAATCTACCTGATGCTTTTCGTTTTCTGCGGAATAAGATCAGCCAAATTTCTGGTTGTAGGGACCGCGCGGAAGCGGTCGATCCGGAGCTATTTTTTGAGGAGTTCAAGGCCAAGGTTTTCGAATACGACGCTGAATTGGCGCGAGACGCGCTGGAAAGGAGCGACAAAGGATGGGAGTGTAATGCCTGGAAGGATGAAGTTAAAAAAGCTGCTGGCGATATTAAAGTAGGGCCCTCAATATTAGATAAGGCAAAGGAAGATGTAGAGAGTGGTGCCGGCGGATTCTGTTTCAACTTTGACTGATGCAGGTCAGGTCACAAAGGAGATAGAAGAAGAAAAGTGGAATACTAGATAGTTGGGTGGGTTTTTTGAAAAATTGTCCGCTTTTTCACATTTCACCCCATGGCGCAACTTTGAGCCACACAACGCGCAATGCACACAATTGACTCGCATAAAACCTTAACGTTTCGTTTCTAAGTCCCATCTCAAATATTTGTCTGCAGCTTTATGGAGGAGTTCACCTTGGCCACGTGGACTTAAGGTTGACGCCGATGAGCCCATGACATTTCCTTGCTCTACGATTGCTGCGAGTTCCAGGAGAGGTTTAGTGTAAGAGAAGGGATGGGAAAGTGGTTACCAGAGGGATCAACAGTGGGTACGGAATCGGGCGGGGTTGGGCCGTGGAAAAAAACTTATCAATAATATAGGGTTTAATTGATTACCATTGGGTAAAATAATAGACTGGGCCGCTAAAATTAGGGTTAGATCGATCAAGAAGCGGCCCATTTTTTGATAAGAACCCTCCCGGTAGAGCTTGACCATAGCAGTGCTTTTGCCAACTTACACCCGAACTTCCTTGACCTATCCAGTCCTGATCTGACGAAATTAATTTTCGGAAAAGTTCATAGTCGCCCGTTTTTGAAAGTATGGGAAATCTTATAGCCAAGTTTAAGTCCGCCCAGATTAAGGCAACTGATAATAATGAAGAGGTTGTAGGGGACAAACCAAAGAAGAAGAAGAAAAAGCTCACAAAGGCCCAAAAGGAAGTCGACGCTGTGCTTACCCATCTTAGCGTCCCGACAATTGCAGTAAAGAAGTTTTTGACTTTCTTCAAGAAAATGGATGACGACGACAGTGGCAGCATTTCATTGGACGAGTTTGTAACTTTCCTGAAACTTGACTCTGGGCATACAGCATTTATTGAGAGATGCTTCGGGGCAATGGATTTCAACAAAAAGGGGTCATCAGGGGGTGTCTTGGATCCTACTGAGTTTACAGTTGGTCTGTACAACCTGTGCATAATGACGAAAGATTTGCTTGAAGACTACGTTTTCGAATTGTATGATGAGATTCATGATGGACAGGTGAGAGAGAATTTGCAGTTCAGTTCAAACGGAGACGATCAGCATTAGAAAAGGAACCACAGAAATATGAAATCTAATCCAAATCAACAAATAACATTCGGCAGTTATACAAGAAGAACGTCAAAACGATGGTAATGGAGAGCCAATCTGATCTCTCGCAAGAACAGATTGAATCCCTGGTTGAGACAGTATTTGATAGTCTGGACAAAGATGGTGATGGGCACATAAGCAAAAAAGAATTCTTCAAACTCGATTCGAAGAATGAAAGCATCTTGAGGCCTTTATATATCATGCAGGACACTCTCCAGAAGCGGTGCCTAGGGCAGAACTTTTGGGACGAGGAGCGGGATCGGATGAGGGCTATGTTGAAAGAATACCAAGAAAAGACAATAATCGATCTGCTAGCCAACAGGGTAGCGGCAAAATACGAGGCAGAGAGACTAGCCAAAGCAAGGGCTATGGGTGAGGAGGTCGAAGAAGACAAGAAAAAAACTTTTACAGCGAATGTCAAAGGCTTTGACGATGAGGAGGTTGACAAGAACAAGAAGCTGCAGAAAGGCTTTGTGAGTCATGGAGGACCTGTGATTACAGCTGCAGACCAGCGTGCGAAGAAAGAAGCTTACGAGAAGCAGAAGAAGGAAAAAGCTCGAGAAAAAAGGATCAAAGAGGGTAAACCTCCTGACAAAAAGAAGAAGAAGAAAGAGCCCAAAAAAGAAACTCATGTCAATATCAAAGGCGTCCAAAAGAAGCAGACGAAACAAGCGGAAAGCTGGGCCATGAAGCACCAAGATCAGCTAGAGCACAAGTGAACCTTTTTCACTTGCTTGTTTTTGTATAGTAACTGAAGCAATAGAATGTTTACTTTTGCTATAAAAAAATGGCGGCATTTAGGTCTATATCATCCAGCTGTCTGTGCAAGAACAGCTCGGCCTTCTGCGCATTAAATTCTCCCGAATCTTTAACCTGTGCGCAGCGCGTTTCTACATTTGATGTCGTTGTCGTCGTTGTCGTCGTCGTTGTCTTCGTCGACTTAGCAATTTTTGCTGTTTTTGGAGCTGCCAGAGCTCGTTCTTTCATTTTTTTTGCCTCAGCCTTTTCATCCTTTGCCGTTTTTTCTTGCACTTTTTTCTTCTTTGCCTGCGCAGTGTTTTTTTTATTCAATGAACGAGGATCAAAAAAAAGGGACGGGTTAGTTTGGTTGGAGCGACAAAAGTGAAAAACAATTTTCGCAACACCACTCACCTTTTTCTCCTCCTTTGAAAGTTTGCCCTCGTTCGTGTTCCATCCATCATTATCATCATCATCATCATCATCAATGGTTTCCTGCATAGCGAGCTCGAGTGCAAATTGAGCGTCCAATTCTTCCTGGCGCTTTCTCGCTTCATCAACCTCACATGGTGGCGCGGGGGGTGGTGCTACCGGGGAAGCAGGAGCAGGTGTCGGTGTCTCGGTCGGTGTATCGGTCAATACTTCGGTAGCCGGCGACTTCTTTTTCTTTTTCTTCAATTTCTTGACTCTATTCTTCTCTCTCGCTTTCTCTTTCTCCCTCTCTCCCCTCTCTCTCTCCCTCTGCTCTTCCTCCTCCCCTTGCAGCAACTTCCTGACTGCCTCTTCTTCGCTTTGTTTCACTACCCAAGCGTTAAACATCCGGTTCACCTCTTCAACGAGCTTAACATCAGCAATCTGGCGGATGCGACGGCTGGCCCCGTCCGCCATTCCACAAAGGCGCGTCTCCTCTTTCTCGAGTTTCTTCATATAGAATTCAGTGCACAGCAAGAAGCAGTGGTAGTGATGGAGGCTCTTCTGAGCAAGGTGAGTTTGCCTAATGATGATTTCGACCTTGTTGTGATGAAGCTGTGCGCAGCGCTGATAGCTGTCGGCTTCTTCCCTTCCGATCTCCATGTCTTGTTGCTGTTCTTTTTGGAGTTTGTGCTGCTGATCAATGACTCGCTTGATGACCTCAAGTTCTTTCTCTAACTCCTTCATTCGGCCGTCATCCAACTCGAGAAACGAACGAAAGATCTTCTCCGACGCTTCATCCACGGGCTTCACCATATCGTTATCATTGGAAAGCACCGTCTGCCAATGTAGCTCCAGTTCACTCTTCCCCGGAAAAACGCAATCTCTTTTTGTCTTCGAGTTGGCGTTATTCAGAACCTTTACTGGGTCGCCGTTGGCCGCAGTCAGTTTCACTTCCATGGGCTTTCCGACCATGGCGTCACCCTGAATGATTTGATAATCACAACGACCACCGGCAAGTCGCTGAATCTGAAGGGAAACGTTGCTCTTGTTGAGCGTCGTCGCCTCCCCGCCGTCCCTATAAATTGACGAAAGATCGAATCCCTCCTCCAAAAACACGGGCCAGTCCAGTCCGTCCTCGCCCCCTGTCGCCTCCCTCCCATTATTCTCTCTCAACGTGTGGTGCCTTACCATGCCGTGAATGCCACATAGCATCTCCATCTCGCCCGTGTGAAAGAGTAGATCGACACGGTTTGTGAATGACCGGATGAGGCGGATCTTATATTCAAGGATCTCGTACCTAATTGCCTTCGTGCGGAGTGCCTCGTGGTTCTCGTGACCTCCACCTTCAAGGTCGCCATATCCCAAACCATCAGCTCCATCACCCAATACTTCTCTCATCACGTCTTTCTTGACTGCGAGATCGCATTCCCACAGAGCCATTCGGCACGTGACGGAGCTGAATTCGTCCCATAGAGTTATAACCAAATCCACGAGGGTTTCACCTTCCCAAGTTCTCCACACACCTGTTCTCCAATATCCCTTCGGCTCGTAAGGCCAGGATAGAGAGAGGACGGAAATTGCCTCGCACATTCGCACGAGAACGCCGAAAAAAATGTTCATCTCCCCGATCCACTTGGCGACAATGTTGTCGTACGCCCTCTCCTCGGACCCGATGGTGTCAATATAATGAGTAGAGTGCGAAGAATGCTGGGAGTGCTGGTGAAAACGATTCTGCTCCATCTCGAAGTCGGTCAGAGACTCGACCAGGTGAGAAATGTGATTCTGAAACCACGTCGTCAGGAAGGGATAATTCGAATGGAAGTCTGCAGAGAGTGGATTGCAGACTTCAGATTCGTCACCGTCTTCTTTTATGCCTGCGGAAGCTTCCGTGCTATTATTATTGTTGTTGTTGTTGTTGTTGTTGTTGTTGTTGTTGTTGTTGTTGTTGTTGTTGTTGTTGTCATAAGCGAGTAGCCTCTTTACTGCCCCCCTGAATTGATCGATATCAACCTGCCCTCTCAGCTCGACATCTTTCTCTTTACACGCAGGTTTATCAGTCCCATTCTTCCCCTTATTATTGTTGTCAGGAACAACCTGAAGGCAAATCTCACTGCCATCCTTACCTTCGCCGAGGCAGAGTGTCTCCACATTTCCATTTGATAAGCCGTTCAGGTGTTCGACAAAGTAGTGCCTGCAGCACCCGCAAAAAGGCAGCAAATACTTCGGAAGCTGCACTCCTCCAGACTTCGACAAGTCTTCACCCCCCTCATCCGCCGCGCTTAGATGCTGCTTCTTACCGGATTTGGATTTGGATTTCTTCTTGTTGCCAGGTTTTCTGGCATTGTCCATGGAGTCATCCTCTTCACCCTCACCAATATAAGATTTCAGGCTAGAAATGGAAAGAGGATAAGACACGGGAAGTTTCCCCCCGAAAAAACCACATATATTTTTGTCAAGGAGCGCATTATCGCATACCTCGTCGTCGAATTTGTTGATATCGCCGTCACGGTCGTTGAGTATGACTTGAACTGTCCTCTGGAGAAGAGAGCAGTAGTCAGAATGCTGCTTACTCGGCTTGTTTCCAAATCCCCGCAAAATTCCAGAGTATTCCTGCACAAATCGACTGGAAAACGGCTCGGCAAGGGAGTGAACCGTATCTCTTAGCGACCGCGATATCTTTGCAGGAAGAACATTTGCATTTTTATCATTATTCAGGTTCCCCCCAAACTGGCTTGGGAAGTATTTATGATTGTCAAACATAATTGCCCAGTCCCTAAGGGCGGTACTAACCACGGCAGTGATTGAAAGCCACGAGCGGTTAGTGAGATAAGCTGGATAGGGGGGGGGAGCGGGATTTGCAAGGGCAAGCGAGAGGCGGGTTGGCCAAGCTGAAAAGTATAGAGGGGGGAGTATAAAGAATTGACGGACTCTCTGTGGTGAACTGCTCGATGGAGTTGATAAGAAGTGAACGGGGTGGAATTACTGCCCGAGGATGGGCTTTTTTGGTGCACAGATCAGATCCAAAATCTGAAATGTGTCCCTCAAAAACCTGGACTTACTAAGAGTTCAACTGAGGGACACACAACACAGCAGCTTAAATAGCGCCAAGAATAAAAAGAATAAGAAATCATGGTTGTACAATAGTCCACATTAGGTTACATGTATAAGTTCCAGATAAACACCCCGCCATCCTCCCCAACACTGACCACTTGCCGATCATCCGGCGAGAATTTGAGGTCAGTAATCAGTCCGCTGTGACCTTCTCCCACAGCAAGTAAGTCGAACGTGTTCACATCGAATATCTTCACCAGTTGCGCGCTACCGGCGGTAGCCAGCACTTTTCCGTCATGGCTAATGGCAATTGCGATGGCTTCATCATCAAGGTTTGGGCTCAGGTCTTTCACTGCGACTGGATTCTGATCTCGGAGATCCCAGCTGGTAACTCGCCGCTAAAAAAAAAGAAAAGCATGGAAAAAAGAAGAGATTTTGTTAGATAGGAGAAGCGTCAACTATTAGTTAGCATTGTAGGAAGCTTACGAACTGACTGCCTACACTCACCTCTTGTCCAACCGTGAGCACCATGGTCTGATCCTTGCTCAAAGCCACACTGTTGATTCCACCCATACGTTGCTGGTGGCTCGTTATGCGTCGCTCACTCCTCAAGTCCCAGCAAAGAATGCTCCTGTCGCGAGAGCAAGAAATTGCGTGAAAGTTATCTTCATATAGGGCAATACTCTTTACCGGGAGCGTGTGCTCCTTGAGATGACTGACCAGCTCCCTTGTCCGAAGCTCCCATACACGAACCTCTCCCTCAGTGCCGCCAGTGAGAATGAAGCGCTGGTTATGACTCAAAGTTAGCGCAGTTACGCCGTCACGGTGAGCATTGGCAATCAGCCAAAGTGGATCTCCGCTGTCGACGTCATGGGCACGGATCCTGCCGTCTTCCCAACCACTAACAAGCATATCCAAGGAGTAGACTAGGCAAGTGGGCGCCCCGGCGTCCTTTACGATGGCTGTAGTAAGAACTGTGTAATCACCACTATCCCAGATACGGAGCGTATTATCAACACTCGCTGTGGCAAATTTATCGCTGCTTTCCGGGGCAAAGGCCACACAAATTACCGGAGCGCAGTGGTTCTCACAGAGCAGCAAGGTTTGGAGCCCCTCCAGACGGACCCTGTAGACGAAACCCTTGCTTGTTCCCGCCACTACTTCGCTCTTGTCAGGGCTGAAACTCATCGAAACGACAGGGCCATCTAGCTTGCACTGCTGAATGTCAGTGTAGTTGCTGTCAAAGGTTGTAATTGTGCCGTCCCCTCCTCCGCAAACTACTCCCTCAGGCCAAGTGAGGAGTGATAGGATGCCCAACCGACACGCTGGAATTGTCTTCATCAACTTCGTCAATCGCACGTTGATTAGTGCAAAGTCACCGCTAGTAGTACCGCAATAAATAGTCTCTCGGTCCGCACTAAATTCGACAACCATGTTCTCCCTAGTTTGTTCGCCCCTCGCCGTCGTGTGAATTTGTTCGCTAGTCAACTCGCCAAGGTACGGGTCCAAGCTCCAAATAACACTCGTCTTAGCACCCGACGTGCACAGGAGGTACTTTTCAGTGTCCCGCCTCTTAATGTCTTTTACCATGCCTCCCCAAGTGACACAGGTAGTTGGCTGGGGGTTAGCACGAGCTGAGCACACAATGTAACCATTGCTCAAATCCCAAATAATCATTTTTCCGTCAGAATCTATTCCCACACTGCACAACAAAAGCTCATCGTCGCTGAACGAGATGCACTTGATGCCATGATCATGCTCACTCAGCCTGTAGCAGATGCACTTTTTCTCAAAATCCCACACAATAACATCGCTATTTTCTCCATTTTGTCCAGTCGCAAAGTAACGCCCACTCTTGCTCATGCACATGCAGGTAATGGGGCCATCGTGGCCCTGTAGGAAGTGCTGGTCATGGGGGTCGAGGAAGGACTGAATAACAACAGTTCCTCCAGAGGAAAAGACAAAATGAGAGCCTCCAGGATGGTAATAAAGGCCGCCCTGAATGCCACTGAAGGCAATGCAGTGCTCTAACTCGATACTAGCCTCGACAGGACCATCTTTCTGTTTAGATTCAGACATGGCAGCAGAGGTGTGTGGGATGCTAAAGTTTGAGTTGAGTTGCTCGTGGGGGTTGTTGGGGTGTTTAATAGTTTTCTTGCGCTAAATTTGGATAAATGTGGAACAAGTCTGCCGGAAAGATCGTTTGTGTGTTTGTTAAACGTAAAATATGACGAAATGGTAGAGGCTCATTTACAAACATGAAACATTTTATGAAACACGTGAGATGATGAAACGGCCTTCAAAAAACAACAAAGGGATTAGACCAACACAACAAGAGGAAGGCACATTACGTTTCTTTAAGTGCAACTACCCGCCGCCAAAAAAGTCCTCAGGCGCACAAATAAGAAAGGAACCGGCCAAAACAGGGGTTTTGGCCGATAATTAGCCCAAGCAGAACCTCCAAAAAATGCCAGGAAATATTGATAAGCTTCACCGGCGCCCAAAGCCTTCTGACGGCGGCTATCATAAGTGGACAGTCGCGCTACCAGCCCAAAACGGTGAAGCTATGATCGAATTCAAGGAATCCAGTGAATTTATCTGGCTCAATGGTGATCAAAGAAGCAAACTAAGATTTGAGAAAGGTGGGAACTCCTTTGCAATGGTGGGCGGTCAGCGAATTGACTTGGTCTCCTCGAAAGCCTGGGGTGGACGAAAAACTTTCAAACTATATGTCGGGGGCTGTGCAGTTGAGGATATAGGAAGCAATGGGGCGCAGGAAAACTTCAAGGGCATGCCAGATGGAGAATACGTTATCAACACCAGCCCAAAGCGGGGTAGCGGAGGGACCAAAGGTAGAAAAGGTGGAAGCTCAGTCGGTTGGCGGCGATCGTGCGGCGAAGGCGAAGAAGAAGTCAAATCAGTGGAAGAAAGAAGCCGTGTGAAAGAGGACGATTTTGATGATGAGTTGAGTGACGAGGAGGAGGAGAGTGATGAAGACAACGAGGATGAATATACTGCGGGAAAAGAAAACGTCGATGCAACTCCAGAGATTATGCCTCGCGGTGTAGAAAGAATAAGCGAAAATCAATATTCGGCTTCAATTAAGACACCCAGCAATAAATTTCAGAACCTAGGGACATTCGAGTCAGTGCGGAAAGCTGAAAGAGCATACCTAGACGCCGCCAATCGTTATCGTAGGAAGTTGTAGTTGCAAACTAAGAAGGACTAGAATTGACCTAGGACAATATACTAAAATTGAAAATGAATTTTACAGAAACCACTTCCTATGAACTTTTTCTTTTTCGTTCAACCGAAATCCGAATTCATTCGAAAATTCTTGAAAGTTTTGAAGTTAGTTGGAAGATGACTGTCCCTTTTTTCGACACCAATATTTAAGTAAACAGCATTTCCGTGCTTTTATCTTTCGGAATAGTCCAAAGTGTCGAATTTATCCTTCAATCAATTATCTTAACCCCAAAATTGACATATATTGGGTCTTGACACACGAACTCCTTCTGCCCCCTCCCATGTCTGCTGATCCAGGAGCCCAAGAAATCGTCATTGACGAGGATGTTGACAATGTGCTACACTCCGGT
>ENA-OWPI01002187-OWPI01002187.1-marine-metagenome-genome-assembly--contig:-NODE-2187-length-18898-cov-10.034430_pt1 | contig 18898 bp, 10 predicted proteins | sample MGYA00238138_ERZ651775 | MGnify/ENA primary metagenome ERZ651775 (study PRJEB26906, sample SAMN06265043) | marine metagenome | isolation source: Helgoland LTER site | place: Germany:Helgoland, sampling...
CTGATGATGATGATGATGATGATGATGATGATACTGATGATTATGACTATGCTGCGCGCAGCTGTCCATCTTCGTACGATCAGTCTTCTGGTAATGGACAGTTGTTGTCGAGGAGGTATTGCACACAGTGGGTTTGGTTGAATAACAGGTGTGCATAGCGTACGGCCCGAGAGTCCCAAGGCGCTTTGGCGGTTTCGTGTAAGTACTGCAAACAGTCTAAGTGGCCGTTCACGGCCGCATAATAACACGCATATGCGTCATATTTATCATACTTACGCTCAAAAAGATATTTGAGTATGTGGAGATGACCATTTGCAGCCGCCCAAATGGCAGTGCCCAAATCCCAAGGCGCTTTGGCTTCTTCGTGTAAGTATTTGAGGCACGCGAGATGACCGTTTTCGGCAGCACGTGCACACGCGTGCCAATCGATGGGACACTTCTTTGCCACGCAATACTTCACCATTTCCAGATTACCTTGTTTTGCGGCCGCATTAATCGTATCTTCATCCCACTCGCACTTTTTCTCCTCTCGCGCCCACTTGAGCAACTCGAGTTTATTCGTTTCAGCAACTCGCCTGCAGAAAAAGGTTTGTAAAAACAAATACGACGACAACGATTCATGCTCCCACGCTAACTCCAAAGTCGATATCGACGACATCTCTTCGACCTTAAGCTTCTCCTTCAACTCCCACGCGCGAGACGATCTTTTAATCAACTTTCTCGTCTCCGTATTCACCTCGTACAAGAATTTCACATCCGTTCGATTCAATCTCGGAAGAATATGTTTAAAACAAATATCGTCGTTATTCACGATCAAATCCCACGCATCTCTTTGCCCAACCTTCCTCTTCCTCGCTCTCGTCATCACGCCTCCTTCTCCTCCTTCAGAAGACAACATATTTAAATACGAGTGATGTGATAAAAATGGTTCAAAAATCCAGACTCTCTAAAACCAAATATTTAGGGTCAAACCCTAATTTTTGACCCGCCACAAAACAACGACAGAGAGAGAAAAAAGAAGCACTTTGCGCTCGTTTTAAAAGCACACATATAAGAGAGGAAAGACACCGAGAGAAAGAACACACGCGCGCACATATTCTGTCTGCCGTTTTGTCCCGATCGTCGAAAAAAGGCGGAAAACACACGCGGGGGGCGAGAGAGTGAGAGAGAGGAGGTTTTGTGTTTTGTTTTACCGCGCGCAAACGTCGTCGTAAAAGAAGAAGAAGAAGAAGAAGATTGTGAGATTTGACGACGATCGTGTGGTGAGAGAATTATATATTAACATTATTGTGTAGTGAAGCGCGCGCGATTTGATAGCAGAGAGAAAGTATACACATATACACATAATGGGGGAAGGCGTGTCGAAATCGTCTTCCCCGTTGGCGAACGATATCGCCTCTCGCGTGGCGTCTGCGTCGTCCACGGCTGCGGCGTTAGAGGAATTGGGCTACGCCTCGGCGCATACGAAAGCTTCCTTGAAACAGATATTGGCGTTGTTACCGAGGATCGATAACAAAGGATTAGCGGTATTATTGGCGACGATTGCAAAGACCGGGGATGGCTCGTTAGGGGACGTGCCGTCGCAGACGTTGGCGGATTTGGCGTCGGCGATGGGTTTGCCGCCGCCGACGGAGGCGGCGAATAGGGCGAAAACCTGGAACATCGAAGCCGTGGCGGACGCGGTGAGAGAGACGCATCCGGAGTTGGATTGGAGAGAGAGCGTTGTGGTGCACTTGAAAGATGCTATTTTGAGTTTGCGAGAGAAAGATCCCGAGAGCGAGATGTTTTCGAGCGGGTTCGAGGTGGAGTTGAGTCCGGATTTCGAATCGAGTTTGCAGCAAATGAACGTCGCCGCCGGGCAAGGGTCTTTTCCGCCGTATTATAGTTTCTTTTCTAGATTGGTAGAGATGTATCGCAGAGGAGCGGGGAGCCCATTTCCCGCGCAAGCTATCGTCGGGGATGGGATCGTCTGGCCGAACGAGTTGCAATCGACGCAAATGAAATTGTTGAGCGCGGCGGTCTTCGCGGTGGAACCGAGTTTGATGGAGTGGGAGTTTGGGGTGACGTGTTTCCCTCCGAATGGAGAGAAGAGCGAAATTAAGCGTTGGTCTTGCGTTGATTTGATGTTAGTGTTGACAAAGTTAGCAGAAAATACCACGAATAATACGAAAGAAGTCTTCTTGAAACCAATCGCGGCGAAAGTTTTGGATCGCGGCGCGTCGACAAACGCGGATTACGTCGTGGCGGCTATTTCGCGCGCGGAAAACGCGGAATCTTCGATCGCTTCGGATGTCGTCGAGAAGTCGTTGACGAGGATATTCTCAAACTTTCAAAACGCGTCGGCGCCGAGAGAGTACGCTTTGACCGCCGCGTTTACGCACTTGCCGGACGCGGTTATTGAAGCTATGAGCACGAGTTACGAAAGCAACAACGCTTGCATACCTCGAATCGTGGACGCGATTTCGGAAATGAAGAATTTAGCTAAAGTTCTGCAAAGAATTGGCCAGTTGGCGTCTTCGAACGGATCTTCTGCGGCAAAACGAAGTGGGATGTTGATGGGTGTCGAAATCGCGGCGTTGGCGTCGCGGCGCGAATACTTAAATCTCGAAAAGTTTCTGAGAGATTCTTTAGCTGGATCTTCTTCGGGGAAGAATACGAACAATAGCGCGGGAACTTCAGGAAATCCAGATGATTTCGCCAGAGCGTGCGCGGCATTTCTGAGAAGACGCTGCTTGGAATCTGAAGGACAAAGCGTGAAAGGATTAAACGTAACTTCTGAAACTGCGAAGCTATTCTTTGAGTGTCTGGAAAGCGCGACGTCGATTTCGGCGGAAAACAAAAACGATATTAAAACGGTTAAAAATGCATACGCTCAGAGAGGATCTTCCGCGGGCGACGCGAGCGGTATGAATGCGGATGGGACGAACCCGAGCGGCGGCAACGCCGGGAATACGGCCAACGCGTCGGGGAATCCTGGGTTGTCCAACGGGTTCCCCGCCGACATCGAAGCTGAAGCGAACGCACACTTTCAGCAAGTGTACGCCGGTCAACGCAAAATCAACGATCTCGTTGACATGCTTGGCGGGTTTTTGCGATCGAACACTCCGCGCGAACGCGAAGTGTTTAGTTGCATGGTGCACAATTTGTTCGACGAGTATCGATTCTTTCCAAAGTACCCGGACAAAGAGTTACGAATTACCGCTGTGTTGTTCGGTCAGCTCGTCCAGCGTCAACTCGTGAGTAACATCACGCTCGGTGTTGCTTTACGTTGCGTCTTGGACGCTTTGCGCAAACCGTTTGGATCGAAGATGTTCGCGTTCGGTTCGGAAGCGTTGGAACAGTTCAAAACTCGCTTGCCGGAATGGCCGCAATATTGCCAGCACTTAGCGCAGATTCAACACTTACGTCAAGCGCATCCGGATTTGGGTCAGTTCTTTGGAAATGTTCCCGTTTCGGAGCCTACGCAAGTCGCGCTCGGCATGCACGAACCTGAGATGGGCGGCCCGGAGGACGCGCGCGGATTAGCCGCGGGAGTGGCTGGCATGAAGTTGAGTTTCAACGACATAGCTTCGGCTGGAAACTCCGCAGCGGCCGCGGCGGCGGCATCGTCTGCAGCAGCGGCAGCGACGGCGGCTTCGGAGAGTGCGGCAACGAGTGCGAACGCGACGACGGCGACGGACATGGCGGCATCCGTGCTCGGGATTGACTCGTCTTCTACGAAAGACGGTAAGTTGCACTCAGCCTCGTCGTTACCGTTTTTCGGCAAAGATGGCGGGGATATGTCACGATCAGGTTCGGCTACGGCGATTGCGTCCGCGCCTTCTGGTTTTGCGACGTCTCTTAACTTAGATACGCTTCTGCAAGCTTCAACCTCGACGACGGCTTCGCCGGATTCGAAAACCGCGGATCAGATTCACTTCGCCGTGAACAACTTGTCTGGTGAAAACGTCAAGTTGAAAGGGCAAGAAGTCAAAGGAAAGCTCAAGCCAGAATTTTACGAGTGGTTCGCGACGTACATGGTTGTGAAGAGAGCGGCGATCGAGCCGAACTTTCACGCGTTGTATCTCGAAATGCTCGACGAAATTGGCGAGGAAAAATTGTTCGAAGCGATTCTTCGCGCGACTTATCACAACATCAAAGTTTTGCTGACGAGCGGGAAAGTAAAAACGAATTCAGGCGAGCGCTCTTTGTTGAAAAATCTTGGTTCATGGCTCGGCGGATTAACGATCGCGCGTCTGCAGCCGGTGTTGATGATTGATCTCGACGTGAAAGGATTGATTTTAGACGCCTACGAAGCTGGACGCATGATTGCAGTCATCCCATTTGTCGCGAAGATACTCGAACCTGCGAAAGATAACTACGTCTTCAAGCCTCCAAACCCGTGGACGGCGGCGCTTTTAGCGTTGTTGGCGGAAATTTACCTCGATCGCGATTTGAAGTTGAACTTGAAGTTTGAAACGGAGAGATTGTTTAAGCACTTCAATTTGAGCGTCAAGGACGTCAAGCCTTCGAATTTGTTACAGAATCGACAACGCGTGCGCATCGACAATCCTGATTTCGTCGCCGACAAAGTTCCCGCCGGTTTGAGTGGGCTTGGTCCTGGAGGTATGTTGCAAACTGCCACGAGCGACGGCCAACTCCCGTCGTTGCAAGGGCAGCAGCGCGGCGGCATGGGTGGCGGCTGGGGTCAGCAGCTTTCTCAACAAGACATGCAGCAGCAGCAACAACAACAACAGCAACGCCAGCAGAATATGGCCGCGGAACAACCGTCGTTGTCGGACGCGCAAGCTTTGCCGAACATTCAAGCGCACGCCCGCGTGCATCCGCAACCGAACGTTCCGGAGAGTGTTCGCGCGATGCTCGCGCGATTTTTGCCGATTGCGTTGACGCACGGCATACGGGAGATTGTGTCGCCGGTTGTTGAACGCTCCGCAACTATTGCATGCGTGACTTCCAGAGAACTCGTTCGTAAAGATTTCGCGTGCGATCCAGACACGTCGCGATTACGTAAAGCTGCGCACGCGATGGTTTCTTCTTTGGCTGGATCGTTAGCCTTGGCGACGTCGAGAGAGCCTTTGAAGGCATCCGCGGCGAACCAGTTGCGATTGCTCGTGCAAAGGGCGGGTGCATCCAACGCGTGCGAGGCGCAAGCGTTGGAAAATGCCATCCAAAACGCGGTGCAAGACAACTTGGAGCTCGGATGTTCGTTGATTGAAAAAGCAGCCACGGAAAAAGCGATGCGAGACGTCGACGAGGCGCTAGCGCCGGCGGTCGTGGTCAGAAGACAACACAAAGAAACCCAGCAGCAGCAACCGTCATCGATTTCTGCTCCGTTTTATGATAGTGGTGTTGCTTTATCCGGGAAGTTTCCGGCGGCGTTACAATTGGAGACTTTGCGTCCGCCGAGACCTGGCAGCGCGACCTTGATGAGCGGCGTCGCTTTGAAAGTGTACGACGACTTTTCTAGAATTCCAAGACTCGCACCGCCGACGCCGATGGGGGGAAGCGCGACTTCATCGCAATCGAATCTTGCCGGAGCTTCCAGTGGCGGTAGTGGCCCGGGAGGAGCGAGCGGGCAGCAACCGCCGGTACCGCAATCCGCGTTTCCGGGTTCGCAACCGCCGTTACCTGGCGCTCCGCCGCCGCCGCAACCACCGTTACCGGGTGGTCCGCCTCCGCCGAGCGAGCAATCAGGAACGACGAGCTTCTTGGGTGGTGGCAAAGCTGGCGAGGATGGCGATGGTAGAGTGTCAACTGGCGGGGTCGACGACAGCAACTTGACGACGGCGCAAAAATCTGCGAAGGAGATGCGCGAACGAGTCGCCAGTCACTTTGACGAGTGGGCGAGAGTGCAAGATTTGCCTCCCGGAGACGACCGATCCGTCATGTTCTTGCAAAGACTCGAACGAACGACGTTCCTTCGCGAAGATGCCCAAGAAGGCTTTTTGCGCGTCTTGGTCGAACTCGCGGTGACGCATTGCCTTGGCAGCGAAAAGAAAAATCAAGGCGGCGAGGAAAGCTCCATGAGCTTTGCGGCGGTTGACGCGTATTGTCGTTTAGTCACGCGTCTCGCGAGACGCCCGGAAGAGTCACCGCAGCAACGTTTAGCGCTCTTTGGACGCGCGTTGGTTGCCATCGTTCGCACAGCGATGCGAGATACGGACGAGCGAGGTCCGCAGTTCAATCCGAAACCGTACTTTCGCGCGTTGAGCGGCTTGCTCAACGAAATGAGAGCGCCGGATGCGGTGTTGGACTCGTCGCATCCGCAAGTTTTGGCTGCGTTTGCTTCCGCTTTGTTGGCGTTGCAGCCCATGCGCGTTCCTGGATTTGCGTTCGCGTGGTTGGAACTCGTGTCGCATCGATGCTTCATGCCGAGATTACTCTTGGACCACGCGCAAAAAGGTCGTCCGTTGTTGCAACGTTTGATTTGCGCCGCGTTGAAGTTTCTCGAACCGTACTTGCGCGAGTGTAACTTGACCGAGCCGGTCAAGTTGCTCTACAAAGGCGTCTTGAGAGTCTTTTTGGTGTTGTTGCACGATTTCCCGGAATTTCTTTGCGATAACCACGTGTTCTTCTTGGATGCCACGCCGACGAACTGCGTCCAACTGCGTAACTTGGTCTTGTCTGCGTTTCCAAGGAACATGCGTTTGCCGGATCCGTTCACGCCAAACTTGAAGATTGACTTGTTGCCGGAAATCTCGCAAGAACCGACGAACGCGGCTCAATTCGTATTGAAGGATCCAGCGTTTAACCAATCGAACGTGAAAGTTACCATCGACAACTATTTGAGCTCGAAGAACATCGCCAACGCGTCTCAAGTTGCTAACCAGGTTCGCGACGACATTTTGCTTCCCGGGCAAAAAGCCATGCAAACCGGCACGCGATACGACGTCCCGATGATGAACGCTTTAGTGTTATACGTCGGCGTCAACGCGATCGTGGCGAACCAAAATGCGCGCAATTCCGTGTTGAATTCCAGTTCGATGGAATTGTTGCAAAAATTGTGCGATGAAAGTTTAGACGCGGAAGGTCGATACTACTTCATGAGCGCCGTCGCGAACCAGTTGCGATATCCAAACTCGCACACGCACTACTTCAGTTGCGTAACTTTGTGCTTATTCCAAGAGACGAAATCGGAATTAGTTCGAGAACAAATCACGCGAGTTTTATTGGAGCGATTAGTTGTTAACAGACCGCACCCGTGGGGATTATTAGTCACGTTTGTTGAGTTGATTAAAAATCCGAGATACAACTTTTGGGCGCACGGATTCACGAGGTGCGCGCCTGAAATCGAACGCTTGTTCGAATCCGTCGCGAGAAGTTGCGTCAAGTCTCCCGACGAAGGCGGCGAAGCAGGGCAAGGACAACAACAAGATGGTGTGGCGACGTAAATGTGTATTTTATATTATTAACATATTTTAAAACGAGAGAGAGAGAGAGAGAAAAGAGAGAGAGAGAGTGTGCGCAAAAGTTGATGTAATATGAACACTTTTTGAAACCTTTTTACATTTTCTAGGACGACGTATTAAACGACGATTTTAAACGCTTCAGTATTTTTTCGCACTCGCGTTTGATTCGTCTCTCGAACGCTTCCGAAGAAGAAAGATCCTCGTCGCCTCCTTTACCGTCGAAGCGCTGTCGATATGATTTTTTAACACCCGCAGCATCTGAGCGTTGATGCGCTTTTTTTTTCTCCCTCATCTTTTTCGCGTCTTCTTCGACTTTCTTCGCGTACATCCGATTGCTCTCTTCCACCCATCGCTTGGTACTTGAATAACAGGTCGTTTTCGTCGTCTCCTTGTTTTGCGTCTCCTTTTCCATCATCGCGTCTGCGTCTGTGTCTGTCTGCACAACATTGACTATGTTATCTTTGTGATCAACGAAAAAGCGTTTCAGAGTCGTCCAATCAAAAAAAAGCTTTTCTCCATTTTTGTACGAAAAGTCGTGAAAAAAATGCAGAAATGCACAAAATATCTTTTCGTATCTTCCTGACGTGTCACATTTCACCGTACAAATTTTACGCGTTGAATACACACGCGCGCTCGAATACACCAACACAAAACAGTGCGCTTCTTCTTCTTTAAGAAGACTTTATCGCGTGGGAAAAGTATCTCTCCGTTCGTCGAGGAGAAGAGAGGGAGCGTTTTACGTTCGCGTTATACGTCGGAAGTCGCTTCATTTTTACCGCCGGCGTTAGAGAGAAAATATCTCTCTCTCTCCGCGTTCATTGATTAAAAGCGGATTACCAAGTCAACTTTTTTAAGAAGAGAAGAAGAAGAAGAAGACAAAGATGGCGTTTTTAAGCCGTTCGCCGCCGTCCACGTGCACGGGCGTGAGCCACCAGTTCTCGCTGAAAGAACACTTCATGTCGAAAAGGTCCTCCACCTCGAGCGAAGGCGCGAGGAACGGACGATTGGGAGTCGGGTCGTCGACGACTCGAATCTCCTGCGATTCCTCCGGGGCGAGAGGATCTTCCTCTTCTGCAGGAGGAGAGCACCACAGAGACCACCACCACCAACGCGGCGACGAGATGAAAACGGACGCGATCAAAGAAGAAAGAGCGCAGCAACAGAGAGGTTTAGGTTCCGTGGACGAAGACCAACTTTTGGAAGAACACAAGCGAGAGATGATGCGAAACTCGTACGTGGACGCGCCGTTTCGCGTGCAAACGAATTCGACGGCGGAGACGATCGACGTGATGACGTCGAAACGGGTGGAAGCGTCGTCGCCGAGTAAGTCGAGGTTGAGCATGTCGAGGACGAGCGAGGATACGAATCGAGTGAACTTGGGGAATACGAGAATGGTGAACGTTCCGGTGAACGGACAACAACGGCATCAACAACAACAACCGGGCGCAATTGCAAAAGTCTCCGCACAAAACGTTACCGCGATCGTTTTAGCCGGCGGCGCCGGTGAGTCTAACCCGATGACGCGAAAGAGAGCGATTTCGGCGTTGAGCGTGGGTGGATCGTTCCGATTAATCGATTTCCCAGTCGCGGCGTGCCTGAAAGCCGAGTTTGGCAAAGTTTTCGTTTTGACGCAATACAACTCGAGATCATTGAACAACCACGTGACGATGACTTTTTCGAAAAATTCCTCCATGGGCCGATCGACAACGGAGGTTTGCGTGTTACCAATGTCAGCGACGCCGACGAGAGACGAGTGGCCCAAAGGAAGCGCGGCGGCTGTGAGAGCGCACTTGGAAGCGCAGTCGTTTGACGTCGCCATCGAACAAGGCGTGAGCAGTGGTCAAGGTTTGATGAACGGAGCGGGGGTAGGATTGTACGATAAAGAGGCGTATTTGGTGTGCTCGGGAGAGCAGTTGCACAAATCTGATTTCAACGAGATGTTGAAGGCGCACAACGACTCTTGCGCGGCAATTACTATGATGGTTCAAAGCGAACGCTGCCATTCGAGCGCGTTGGAAAAATCGCACTTACACCACGATTCGAACCATTTAAAAGTTGGTTTAACTGAAGTGACGACGAAAGGTGAGAAAGGCGTCGTCAAAAGGTTGCACGAAAAGCCGCACTTTTCGAACATTTTTCGCGAACTCGTCGATAAGGACGAACGACACTCGTATCACATCAGCACCGGGAATTACATAATCTCCGCCGAGGCGATGAAGGAGTTGTTGCTTTTGAATCCATCGAGAGAACGAGGAGATTACTTCGAGTTTGGCGAGCACGTGATTAATCAAGCGATCGAGCGCGGGATGAAAGTTGTCGTACACAAGCACGAGGGGTATTGGACGCCGTTGCGCTCGTTTTCCGAATGGTTTCAAGCGAACATCGAGATGGCGAAAGGAGGTCCGTCGGCGGAGTTGATCGCGTACGGGTCCGACCAGAAACTCATCTCGAGAGCGAGATATTTACCACCGGCTAAGTTTATTGGTTTTGCCAGAGTTCAAGAGTCGTTGATTTTGGACGGTTGCGTCGTTAGAAGCGGTGAAAGCGGATCGTTTATTGAATCCGCCATCGTTGGTCCCACGACTCAAATCGGTGAAAACGTTCGATTGAAGAACGTCATCATCGTCGGGTCGCCGGAAGTTGTCGCGCAAACGGTTGTTGGTGATAACACGGAAATGGAAAACGTAGTTGTAGATTCTGGTGCTAGCATCGGGAAGGATTGCGTGTTGAGATGCAACGGCAATGTGCAGGTGAGAGAGGAGTTACGAGGGATGATTGAGATTGTGGACGGAATCGCTTGCATCTTGAAGGACGCAAAGATTCCGGACGGAACGGTGCTTTAAGTGGTTCGTTCACAGCGTCGTGTGTGAATGGAGAGAAAGAGAGAGAAGGAGAGAGAAAGAGAGAGAAAGGAGGGAGAAGTTTATAAAAGAAAAAGGAGAGGAGACAGGAAGAGGACGAAAGAAGAATTAAGAATAGCGCGAAGGGGTCAAAAAGCGGGAAATGTACAACAGAGTAGATTATATATCCAAACCCGCGCGAACCGCTACAAGAGGAGAAGGAAGAAGAAGAAGAAGAAGAACGAGGAGAACCAGAGTCTTCTTCTACCTACATGTATTTTAATGTGAAGTCTAACGTATACAAATTCTATGATGAAAACTAAAACTAAACTACTAGTAAAAATGTTTTTCTTAAACGCCCCATCTGGCGGCTCGAGTCGGATCTCTCTCGCGTTCTGAATCCTCAGGTAAACTTAAAACAAAGTGTTGTCCGGTACTTCCGGAACCAAAATCAGAACTTCTCGGCGTCACCACCAACCCGCCGTTTTCGGCGACGTTGAAATCTGCGGTCGATTTCGACCTTTGCTTAGCCAACTGCGCCAATTTGATCTCCTCGATTTCCTTCAGCGTCGGGCCTAAGATTTTCTGCCTCTCTTCCTCCGACCCAGAAAAGCTCCCGTTGTTGTTTTTATTGCTCATGCTATTCGTGCTACCGTTACCTCCGTTGGCCATTCCGACTAAATTGTTCGAGGACCCTCCTTTGTTATTGACGAACCGAAAATTCGAGAAAATGCCGCCTCTTTTGATCTGTTTCCATTGCGGACTGGTCGTCCACGTGTACTCTTCCGAACCTTCCCAAATCGGCGAGCCGGGCGTAAACGGTTCACCAGCCATGAATTCCGCGCTTTTCGTGATCGTGTCCAAACTTTCCGCCGATTTTGCGGTTTGGTATATGAAAAATCCAACGATTGAAACCACGTAACCGCACAGCTGCACGAAAGTTTGCTTCTCTTTATACAACCAACTGGATAACATAATCACCGTCGCGTTTCTCACCTGCCCGGCACCTTTAAACGTCAACGAGCCGCACGTTTGAATCACTCCAATCGTCGTCACGTTTACGAAAAATCCAAAAAACGCGACTACTATATACGGCAACGGATTTCCCATCGGTCGTCTCCACGCCTCCGTCTCAACCATCTCGCCGTACTCGAAGATTACGGTGAAGAGCACTAAAAACAGAAAATTCGCCGGCGCGGAATAAAACAAACCCTCGATGACTCCAAAACTACGACTATACAACATGTGCTGGAAAAACACCATCCGAATGCACTCGCTCGATTCACTCAGAACGATCAACATGATCCCGACCGATGTCAATTTACTCTCGCTCAAACACGCCACCAACATCCCGAAACTCGTCACCACGATCCCAAACGTCTTCGTAAACGTCGGCTTATCCATACCTAACAAAACTAAAACTAAAAACACAACCACTGGACTTAAACTTTTAATCATCTGTATAAAACTGACGCTCAAGTATAAATACAGCGTGTTCCCGCTCGCGAACGTAATCGCCGTGAACAAACCAATCGGAATAATAATCGTCACGTACTCCCACAGCGTCAATCTGTTCTCTATCGTCACTCTCCCGCTCGCGATCAACAACGCCGCCACGATCCACGAACACAAAGGCCCAGTCGCGGAAATTGCAATCGGGTACGGGAAATCGTCCTTCACGAAAATATACTTGTTCAGTAAAATAATCCCGCCGGAAACGAACGCCCACGAGAAGAGGAAGAACAAGGACTTCACCCAGTACAACTTCGTATCGGACTCGATTTGTAACTCTTGAAACGATTTCACGCGCTCGAGAGTTTTCCCCCCGTTTCCAAGTCCTCCGGAGGTAAACGAGGGAACCGATTGGTACGTGCGCTTCATTTCTTCTCTCTCGTCTCCTTATTCTTCTTCCGTACCTTCTTCTCTCTTTAAACACAGAACCAGAAACACAATCCAATGCGCGGCCTCTCTCTCTGGGAAAATGAGACAAAAAAGAGCAGAGAAAGAGAGAGAGAGAGATTACGATTACGCGTCAGAGAAAGAAGATCTCAAACGATGATATTCCTTCGTCGTCTTATATGCTCTGTCGGTTTTAAACGCGCAAAAAGTGTGCGTGTGCGTTCCTTCCGCGCGCGAAAGATGAGTTTAAGGAGGAGAATTTCTGAGGCAATGTGTATGTCTTTTGGGGAAGGTTGGTGAAGTCTAACAAAAGCTACTGATGCGAGTACTATTCGTCCTCCTCCTCTTCCTCCCCTGCGTCGTCTTCTTCTTTACCATCGTCTCCCATTTCGTCGCTCACACCCTCTCCTTCCTCTTCTTCCTCTTCATCCATCGTTTTCTGTTTCTTCGCCGGAGCGCCTTCGCTCCGCTCGGTCGTCGCTCGCTCCGCCGCCGAAGCGGCGAGCGCTTGTCGCTGGGCCGCGGCGGCTTTCGCCTGGTTCAAATGGTCTCTCAATTTCGGCTCGAGCTCGTGGAAATCGATTTCGCGCACGGCGCGGATGACATCGTCCTGTTTTTTAATGTTTTTTTAAAAGAGAGAAATAGAGGAATGAATGAGTGACTGATGTCGCGTCGATCGAGAGCGTTTTCGAACGCAATCCAGACTCGAAAGCGGCGATTCAAAATTCAAAATCCATCCGAAAGAATTCACCCCACCAAACTTAAACTTCAACGTACCGCGGATAAGGTGCTCCGTTTACTCTCCGTGCATATATCGTTCGCCGTGGACGTCAGGTAGTGAATAAAGATTTTGCACGCTTGCTGGACGCCATCCAAGGCATCTTTCGCGATGTTCGGTTCGAACTGTTGCGCGGTTTTCGAGTCCACGTGTGTGAATTGCGAGAGGTGATGTTTCATCAAACGTTTCACGTGCGCGCGAGGGAGATCGTCCGTCGTCGTCGTGGACGAGGATTGGTTTTGCGAAAAAGTGACGTCGTTTGTTGCTGGCACGGGTGGTGTCGTCGTCGCCTTCGTGGTTTCCGCGGAACTCATCGTCGCGTCGTACAAAACGTGTTCTTGTTCTTCTCAAGCGTTCGGGAAAGCGCAAAAGTGTGGACAAGTTCGTCATTTCATTCGAGCGCATAAAACATGGCCTCAAAAGCAACGACGCAATTCACGGTCGACGTCGAGGACACGAGACACGTCTCGATGAACATCGATTCGTGCAAACGGATGTGCGAGGATGCGTTTTTGTCGTCGTCCGTGACGTCGTCGTCGTCGTCATCAGTGTCCGGCGCGGAAAAGAAAAAGTTTTCCGATTTTGTCTCCCTGATACGCGGGATCGTCCATTACGAACACCAAACGAAAAGAGACGCTTTGCGCGAAGGATTCGACGCCAGCAGCGGTTTACTACCGAAACGAAGAAAGGATGCGAAGAGCGACGCGAAAAGTCCAACCGAACACGAACGGGTGAGCGTACAGTTCGTGACGCAATTTTGCCAGATGATGGCGACGGCGGAGTACACCTTGTTGAGCGCGAGCGAGTGGGACGTAGCCATGGAGGAAGATTTTATGTTTCGCTTACCGATGACAATCGATTGGGAGAAAGGAGGATACGACGTGAGTTTGTTGAAAGCGTTTTTAAAGAAAAATCCAGAGCTGAAGGTTGGGCTGCCGACATTTTCCGAACGCGTTTTACTGTTCAAGAGAGGGGTGACGACGAGCACGCACGCAGATTTGTTCATCGCGGAAAAGATTGATTTGTTGCTGGAGTACGCGTTGAAAAGGCCGGTTGGGAAGGTGTTGAGGAAAGCGTTCGGTTTGGGTTTTGGGTCGTCGTCTTCGAAAGGCGAGGAATCTGCTTTCGCGGCGGGCGGTCCGGGAAGGAGCGGAGGGAAGAGAAAGGTTTCGAAAATTGAACGGAAAACGCTTCGAAGGCTCATGCCAACAATCGCGTCCGTGTTGAAAAACGTCCACAAAAAGCTCGAGTTGAGCGAACCGACGTTTAAGGAGGTCATTTTGTTATACAGAGAAGATAAAATCGATGCCGCGGAGGCGCAGTTTTTGAACGTTCCGTCCGGCGCTGGACCTTTGCGTCTGAAATCGTTTCAAAACGTTCCGATGGCGGATTTGGAGATGGTTTTTCCGGGCGTAAAAATATGCGCAAAGTTTATCGATTACTTGACGAATGGTATCACCATGGTGCTCGTTCTCTTTTCGTTGATTTGGGCGTTCATAACCGGCGAAGCGTTGTCGGAACGAGCGATGCAGTTGTTAACCGTTGCCGGCGGGAAGTTATCCGCCTCGTGGGCGAACATTCAAAAATCCAAGGCAAACTACGCGGCGCAAATGAGTAAAGAGGTTATGAAGAAGATGGATTCGAGTGGGTTCGCGGTGTTAGCGTCGGTGTCGACGGATATGGAAGAACAAGAGACGAAAGAGATGATTTTGGCGTACGCGGCGATGCGAGGGAATAAATCCGGGATGACCATAGAGGAGTTAGACGATCGATTGGAACAAGCGCTGATGGATGCTTTCGGCATCGCGGTAGATTTTGACGTGCACGGAAGCGTAAAAAAGTTGGTCGAGGAAGGGTTAGCGTCCAAGATTCCCGGCGATAGCGGGATGTACCAAGTCGTGCCTATTGAGAAAGCACTCAAGAAGCTCGATAAAAAATGGGACGCGTTGTTTGAGTATTCCTCCTCTTCGAAAGGAGGAGGAGCGGGTTCGTCGGAGAAGAGCGTCCTCGATGCCAACGCGGAAGAGGATCCGTCAAAGATGGAACGAGATTTGTTGTTGCAACTCGCCAACGCGGACACGGAAAGAGGTAAAGAGGCTTTGAAATTGACGAAGAAGATGGATGAGTTGAACGAAAAAATCGCCGACGCGAGCGGGAGCTTACGAAAGGTGAATTGGAGGTACTCTTAATTTTTTAATGTTGTTATACTTTACGCTTGCATGTGGTACACTGCACGTCCTTACTTATTAAAATGCATGTTATTACTCTAATGTACCTGGTGTTACAGTGGTACGTGGTGTGTTTTTATCTTCTACATCTGGTAGTACGTTACTCTAGGTAGAGCTGGCTGGAAAAAATATATTTTTGTTTTTGTCGTTTTGCATCATCAACATCATGTACATCGTCGCAGACGGCGACGACGACGACGACGACGACGACGTTGGTCCCGCGACGAGAGGAATTTTGATGCTTCGAAAACCACCACCAGTACCTGATGATGATGCTTTTGGGTACACTTTCGCGTGAAGTTTCACGCACTTCGCTTTGAAATACTCGTACGGTTCTCCCAACGCGATTTGATGCGCGGTATTATGCGCCGTCCAATACACTACCGATATTTCTCTTCCGGTAGAATTACTACTCGCTCCTGCTGCGAGTTTCAGTAAGTGTTCTCGTAACGGCCCGTATCCGGAAAAGTCGTCTAAATTGATCGTTTTCATCACCCCGATAGAAGACGACGACAAAGAGGATAAAGACGACGACGAGGAGTTTTTCAAGCTTCCTCCGGGACGAGAGAAGAGAGGAATGCTCGTGTTTTCGCTGAGACAGTCGTCCTCCTTTTCCTCGTTTTTCTCGCATACTTCGATAGTGCAGGCGATGTTCGTGCCATCGCTGGAGGTCGTTTGGACGATGCTACTCTTTATTTTCTTCTGCATTCGACGCTCGTATTCGACGCGATGTTGTTCGTACATTTTCTCCTCGCGTAATCGTTGTTGTTTCTCGCCGGCGTCGCTCAGATTGACGCGTCGTTTGGGTAAATGGCGACTTTTCTTTTCTAAAGCGCGCGTGTCCTTGTTTCTGTGCATTAATTTGCTGCTGCTGTTGTTATTCTTGTTGTTGTTGTTCTTATTGTTCTTCTCTGCGGCGGCGATGATGTTGGCTATCGACGCGATGTGTTGCGCGTTGTTCGCCGCTCGAGCTCCGTACCCCCACCGCAAATGCTTCGCGCAGTGCTTGTGTCCCTCCACGGCTAACGCTGAACATCGCCAACTCTTGCCGTCATTTCTCGAGCACTGGAGAGGAATCATAGTGGTAGATGAAACTGCAGCAACGGCAGCGGTCTTTTCTTCACGTTCTTTCGTCGTCACTTTTCGTTTCCTGTTCTTGCGAAAGTTGTTGTTATAATTGCTATTATTCGACGACGACGGCGCGGGTACATTTCTTGTGTGCCCTTCTTCTTCTCGCTCGCTTTCAACCGTCTCTTCCAAAATCTGTCTCAGTCGCGCAAACATCGAGTTTTTCACCGCCTCTCTTTCTTCTTCTTCTTCTTTGTATTCTTCTTCTTCTTCTTCTTCTCGTTCTTCCTCCCCGGCGGCGTTGTTGGTTTCCAACACGAATCTCGCCATTTTCAACAAAATCCACTCCTTATTATGCGCCTGCGTCTCTCTTTTCGTCAATTTCTCGTACGCTTTCTGCAACCTTTTATTCAGCGTCTCCGTGCACATCGTTCTGAATCGCGCGTCGCGTTCGATGTTTTCCAAAACAAAAGAAAACCAGCGCTTCGTCTTTCGCGATGATTTCGGCGACGAATTAGTGGCGGTCGCAGCAATCGCGGCAGTCGCAGAAGTCGCCGCGGATCCCGACGCGCTCATCTTCCCCGCGACGACGATAAAACTGCTGTCGATGTTGTTATTCTCCTTGTTGTTATTCTCCGATAAAGAAGTCGTCTGAATCGTCATTTTTTGGGACGGTATCGATGTGGGCACCCTTTCCTCGTTTATTCCCTCTCGACTGTTCATTTGCGCACGAAAGTTGACTCAAATTTTGCGGAAGAATAATTATATCTTTCGGCACCAGATGTTTCTCTCGACGCGCGTCTGCTTTCGAACGGCGACGAAAAGACCTTTTCCCACTCCCGCGCGGCACGCGAACGGAACCTTTTTGGGTGACTTTTTTCTTCTTTCTCTTCTTTATTCTCGCGCGTTATGTTCGCTTTTTTTCCGGCACACGCGCAGCAAATTGGAATATAAAAAGCGCTTCTGTGATGATGCGATGAGGACACAACGCGCGCTTTTATATCGCGAGAACAAAAAGCGCTTCTCTCTCTCTCTCTCTCTTTGCTCGAAGAAAGCGTCTAGAGCACTGCTCGTTCTGCTTTTGTTCTTTGTGAGTAGTAGTAGTTTAGTAGTGGTAGTATTCTATGAAAGCGTTATTTAAGAAGTAAGAAGCAACAAATTGGATATTCTTTCTCCTCTTCTTCACGTAACGCGACTTATATGGTCGTTGTTTTCTGCGGTCTTTCTTTCTTGCGAACTGAAGGAGAAAGCGTTTCGTTTCTCGCTCGATGGATTCGAAAAAAAGCAGATAATTGACAAAAAACCCGATGAACGCTCGCGCTCGCACATTTTTTGGTTGACCTCCTCCTTCTTTTTGTCGTGTGTCTCTTCGACAATTAGAATCTTTCCCGAATAAATAACCTCACTTTTAAACGCGCGCGACGGAACTTTCAAACAAGTACTCGTGCCCTAACGCGGTAAAAAGAAGTATCAACACTTCGTCTACTCCGTTATTTCTCTTAATCAACGAAAGTCGCCTTCGGCAACACTCGTAAGTAAAGAAAAGAAAGTAGGATTTTAATCGTCGTCGTCGTCGTCGTTTTTTTTCCAAAAGTCGCGAAAAGTTCCCGAAGTTGCGGACGTTAGTATAAGTTGCGGGTGGGGGGTTCGTTTGTCGCGTAAGTTCGTTGAGTTCGTGAAAGAAGCGTCTTCTCGGAGTTAATGGGGTCGCGGGGGTTTACGGGAGCGCGGGTGTGTGTGTTGAGGTCGTTGTTTTCTTTTGTTTTTGGTATCTAACTTTTGTTTCCGTTCTCTTTTTTTTGGTTTTTAGAAGATGGCGAACAAAAAAAGCTCAAAGGCAAAAGAAACTCCTTGCTCTCACTGTTCTTCGTTAGTTGGTGAAATGATAGAGATAAACAGAAAGGGTTTGTTATTACTTGTTTTCGCAGTGATAGGAACGCTAGAAAAGGCACTCGCTGTCACACAAATAACTGATAGTAATTTTCATTCGGCTATTGAGACGTGTTTAGGAACGAACCCAGTTGATGGTTTATGTTCCTCTAGTGAGTATGGGTCAATGCCTGATTGGGATGTGAGTTTGGTAACCGATATGAGTGGATGGACTGGAAGTGCTTCTCAAGGCTTTCGCGGTAAAAGTACTTTCAACGGTGACATTGGGAATTGGAACACAGCGCAAGTGACTAATATGAGAGCTATGTTTAGTTCCGCTTCTGCGTTCAACCAAAACATTTGGAATTGGAACACAGCGCAAGTGACTGATATGGGATTTATGTTTAGTTCCGCTTCTGCGTTCAACCGAGACATTGGGAATTGGAACACAGCGCAAGTGACTAATATGAGAGGTATGTTTAATTACGCTTCTGCGTTCAACCGGAACATTTGGAGTTGGAATACAGAAAAAGTGACTGATATGTCTTTTATGTTTGATGGTGCATCTGCGTTCAACCGAGACATTGGGAGTTGGAACACAGCGCAAGTGACTGATATGGCTTTTATGTTTGGAGGTGCTTCTGCGTTCAACCACGACATTGGGAATTGGAACACAGCGCAAGTGACTGATATGGGAGCTATGTTTGGTTCCGCTTCTGCGTTCAACCAAGACATTGGGAATTGGAACACAGCGCAAGTGACTGATATGGGAGCTATGTTTGGTTCCGCTTCTGCGTTCAACCAAGA
>ENA-OWPI01002189-OWPI01002189.1-marine-metagenome-genome-assembly--contig:-NODE-2189-length-18880-cov-2.408499_pt1 | contig 18880 bp, 31 predicted proteins | sample MGYA00238138_ERZ651775 | MGnify/ENA primary metagenome ERZ651775 (study PRJEB26906, sample SAMN06265043) | marine metagenome | isolation source: Helgoland LTER site | place: Germany:Helgoland, sampling...
TTTTGCTTTACTGTCTTCTCGAAGTTTAACATCTCCAAAAATATTTTTATACTCCCTCTGTTCCATAAGGTTCCTTACCTTAGAACCAAATCTTGATGATAATTCTGCATTGTGAGAAACCTGCATAATTTTTAAATTTGGATACTTCCCTATCATCCAAGCAGGAAACAAATAGGATGCAAATTCAGATTTAGTATGTCTAGGTGGCATATTGATTATGAGCCTCCCTTTTTTCTTATTAGAAATTCTTGTGAACTCAGCTGCTATATGTTGGTGGTGGCCCCACTTTTTAGGATCCGCATCTAGCCTACAAATAAAATCAGGCCAAACTTCCTTCACAAAATATATAAAATTATCCTGGCACAATTTAATGTGTTCAATCCATTTTTTTTCTACAGCTAATCTTAACTGTTCGTTTGTTAGTAATTCTTTATTCATTTGGGTCCCTTTTTTAATATATACCCATAATATAAATAACGCCAGTGTTTCTATTTGACAGAGTTTAAAGCACGAATCTCGGTATAATCACGACAAGCCAACGTGGGAACAATATCTTGTGGTTAAGTTTGAGTTTCGTACTAGATTTGGTACCTCTATGAGCTAGGTGTCAGGGTACTGATGCGAAGGTGATGGGTACACCTGTAAGCCCGAAGGCTTACAGGTGAGAGCGACTACTGATTAAAGTCGTTATTGTTTTGTAGTAATTCAAGGATAGGCTTGAGATTATTAACAAGCTTAGCCTTTAGTTCATTGACGATAGGGTCGTTAGGGTACTGAATGATTATCTCCTCAACAGCACTCTCTAATTGCTTATACATGAATTGATAGTTGAGAGAACTATCAAGCGAGTTAGTACTCGCTTGTTCAACCTCGCTCGTGTTTTTTCTACTTTCAATTATGTTATTAACCATTTTAACTAGATTAGACATATTAGTTTAACTCCTTTGATTGAACTTTGATTTTGATTTCTTTAGTATCCATATCAACTAGAAATTCCTCGTATAACTTTGGAAACTTCTCCTTGAACTTTGATACATCAAATCGTTTCATTGTTCGTTTAATCAATTGAGCGAAACCCTCAATGCCCTCAACCTTATCTAAAATAATAAGATTAGTTTTAATGGTTTCAAATAACTCAACATGAGTTGGTTTGATTAAGTCATTAGCTTTTTTTTGTGCTTTGACTTGCTCAACAGAATAATGATAGTTCACTATATCTTGCTGTTGAACTTTACTTGCTTTCACTTGACGTTTAGTTGTCTTTAGTGTTTTCATAACATTTCTCCTTTTTAAGTTAATTGTTATCCCATGTTTATAAGATATTAAAAAGTTTAATCAAGCGATTATTTCAATTAATTTAAAAAAAGATTTAAGCTTATTTGAGTTGATATAGAGAGAGATTAATCACTCATTACTAACACACATATATAAAGATTAAGTTGTCCAAATTCCGAAAGCGTTTTGTACTGGCGACTGGCACTGGTGCCGTAGGTTTAGTTTAAGTACAGTAAACAACGTGGGCGTGGGACGTGGGCGTGGGGCGAGGGTGTTAGCCCTCGCCAACCGTACAACTTAACAGATACGGAAACCGTTTGATTGTTCACAGAACTCTATGAACTCCTCAACATTCTCCATTGTAAATGGATAGCTTGAACCATAAGAATATTTAGACTGTATCCAATCCCAAGTATCGTGGTCATCTTTAGGATAATCACACGGTGCTATGTTGGTCTTGCCTACCTCTTGCTCAACTTTCTTACGCAACATCTCGTGGCACAATTCAACGTGCTTATTGTTTGCCTCGCTGACTTTCATCTCTCCCTCAACATGATGTATTACTCTTGATACCGTACCGTCTTTGATGAGTGCCTTTAACTGCTTTGCGATTTGCATAGCTTTTTCTTCGCTGACCTCATGCCCACTATTAGTCTGCCAATGCTCTTTATCTTGTTCATCAATGACACCCGTTTTTTCTACAACGAAGTCTGCCAATCTTCTCCACCACCAAACATTGTTTCTAAAGTATTCGCCCTTGTCTGTTTTATGATTACCTAATGAGTATAAATCAAATCCCATTTTGTTTTCTCCTTTGTTAAGTTAATTTCTTCTTTCTTATCATATCCCACCAACAATGCAAATGTTTTTTTTTCAGAAACCTTTTCCAGCTCGTCCTGAAGCGAACTGGTGCCTGGTGCCCAGCTCCTTATGTTCATGTATACCATTAGCGACAGACGACGGTAGTGGGCGTGGGGACAGAGTAATCCTGCTTCTCGATCCAGCAACCATTTCCCAGCTGGCCAGCTGGTGCCGTTTACTAGTTTAAGGACCTCTTCCAGCAACGTTGGCTGCGTGGGCGTGGGCTCAGGTAATCCCTGTGCATCCACGGACCATGGCCGTGAGCAAAAGGATGTAGATCCATCCAGCAGCTCTAGGATAGAAGACTAGTGGTACAACAAGAACAAACAACCATGTCAGGCTCCCTCCCTGCTGGGCACCAGCTGCTGGTCGTCCTTCACCTCAGACTCTTTCCATGTATTGCCGTTGGCGATGCATGCGGTGCCGGCGGCGCCGGTCAACGCGTATACTTTACCTTCTTCAGGTTTATCTGTTTCTTTATTTTTTTTTATTTTCCCCATGTGATTCCCTCCTCGTCAGTCTTGAATTTAATTTTATCGAATAGCTTTAACTGCGTAAGTATCTTAGGTACGTTGTCTAAGGTGCCAACACCCTTGACTCGTGATCCTTTGGTAATCCTCACCCACATCTTTTCCGATTGACCACGCTTCTTGAACCACACGTAGACATAGTCTTGCATCTTTCTCTGCCCCTCAAGAGCTTTGATTCGAAAGTATGTTTCCTTTCCATGCTCACTACATGTGTAAACGACATTACCTTTGGCTTCTTCAGAATCCATCGGGTCTCGCCAAATAAAGTTATCTGTTACATTCTTTTTGATATTTACCATATGATCACCCCCATGTAGGTAAGTAATCCTATCCAAGCAACTGCAAAAAGCAATTCTGGAAGTATTGTGTTTGTCATTTTCATTCTCCTTTGGTTACACATTATAGATAAGACATGATGGGATAAATGTCAAGAGAACTTTTCATCTTTTTTTACAGCAGGGTGAAGCATCAGGTTCTGAGCTGGGCACCAGTCTGGTACAGTTCTATGGAATCCCGACCAAATTAGTCAGGTATTGGTAGTGGGGGCGTGGGTCGAGAAAGGAAAATGAATTAACCATGCCCACACCCTAACAAATCATATCACATTTCCAGCTTCTCAGCACGCCAGTCTGCCTGGCCAGCACCAGATCCTAATAGTTTAAAGAACAGGCGCAGATGTGGGAGTGGGCGTGGGCGTGGGATCAGAGATTCCTGCATGAGCTGGCGCCGTCGGATGCCCAGCTGCCAGGGACGTTGGAGCTTAGGTTCAGAAGTAGCGTGGGGGTGGGATCTCGGTGCGTGGGCGTGGGATCACGCTTCAGGATGCCCAGCTCCCTGGGCCAGGGACGCTGCGAAGGTGATCAAAGTTTTAAGATCCGTGTGGCGGGAGAGCGGGACGGCGGTGCGGGACTCACGGTTCACGGCCAGAAGTTCATAGGGCGCCTTCAAGAGGGGTCTATTCAAGATAAATACTTTTCCACCTGCTTTCTGATACTTAATATGCCAATTGATTTGGTACTTTGATAGACCTGCATTCTTGCTGGTGTTGGCTTTGAGTTCAATCCAAAAAACTTGATTGTTTACGACACAATGCACATCGGGGATACCATTAATTGTATTAGATTCTATGCGAGTAAAATGCCAAGTACTGTCTAAATTTTTAAGCTGTTGCCATATTCTAGATTCTTTGTTTTGAGCCATAATTTAATCGGTCAAGAATTGCAAATATGACCTATAACAGGGTTACCATTTATAGTATGTATGTAAATATTTTCACCTTGCTTTGGGTTCAATCTTTCATCAATTTTTAGATTGTTTTGCCACCAAATTCCACATGGAACATCTATTGATTGATATACCAAAGTATAGCCACCATCTCGACTAATATAAATAATTCCAATCCGCTCATTTAATTTTGATAAGCTTAGTGATGACGGAGTTAGGAATAATAGTACTACCACCAACAGTTTCAATATAACCTTCATCGCCTTCCTTTTTATCTTTTAAACCGTAGTCAGAGAATATTCTTGTGACACCTTTGTCTGTCGAATATAACCAACCTCTAGATATCATTCTACCAAGTTGAGATGTATGTAATTGATCAAAAGTTTGCCAGCCCGCTTCACCAACAATATCCAACCAATGTACTTCTACAAAAGGATACTTATCTATTTTTTCTTTATGTATTTTTTTATCCGGCTGTATATTTTCAGTTTTCTTTCTGAATAGTCTTTTACTTCTCATTTTTTCTCCCTGTTAATACACTTACAATTCCAACAGAAGTTGTCAAAGTACTATTATGCACTTCATTAAAAACTGTCAAGAAATTATTCCAATCGTTAGTTTTTATTAACTTCGATTGGCGTAACGTCAATGATATTTTTGGCTTCACCGATTTTTGATTCAAGCTCCTCAAGTCTTTTCTCCAGTTGTTCTCTGTTCATGCTCTCTAAGCCTATATGACTTATTTCCTTTCTATCAACAAAATGCCCCGCCATTTGATCTCTACGATACTGAGCAGTTATCGCTGCTGTCATCTGGCCTTTTTTCTCTGAGGTTTCCCTCATTCTAGCGTAGTGTTTGTATGATAAAAGTTTGTCCTTTTCTTCTTTTTCTAGTTCTTGAGACATTCTTTTTTCAAAATATCTAACAACGTGAGGATTCTTGTCTGGATTTAATAATCTACTTGCTTGATCAGTAGGGCCATATTTATTAGTTGAGGTAAAACCAGCTTGTTTGGCAGCTTCAACTTTACTAATCTCACCATAGTTAGAAACATAGATATCTACAAATTTACGTTGTTTAGGCGTTAATTCAGATATAGTCTTTAATTGATTAGCTTTTTTTGGCACTCGTTTACTATATACCCCTTCCTTAGAAAAATAAACTCCTAGTAAAAAAAATGCACCCCCCTGCCTCAAGGAGTATTTACTCCTAGAAATTCTAGGAGTACTCCTAGCTTTTTTTTCAATTCTAGGAGTGAATTTATCCTTATATTTCAATAAGATAAGGTGTTTACTCCTAGATTCCTAGCTTTTTTTCCTTACAAAAAAAATTTTATTTTATTTTTTTTTCTAAGCAGAGGGTATACAGGGGATATTTTTAGGAATCCACGTAATACCTAGTGTTTTTTACTTCATTTCTAGGAGTAACCCTGGCCCGTGATCCGTTAGCCTTGTACCTTAGAACCATTATAAACTACACCTTAGAATCATTATAAACTACATTTTATTCTTGACTTATTAACCACGATTCATGTATGATGAGTTGTTTTCATAAAGAGCATTGTTCTTTGGTTAAGTTAGATTGGGGGCATTTCGGGAGACTGAGGTGCCCCTTTCTTATATGGATGTGACTAAATTAGATATAAACAGTGTTGTACATAGGTCCACTGCGTGTCGAAGATGAGTTAAATGTTTACGGTGATATTTTTTCGATTCTACTTCCTTACAGTTACGATACTTTTTAAATTGTACAGAATATTTTTTCCATGCAAAATTTCTAGGAGAAAACTGAATATCTCCTTTCATGATTGCCATCTTATATCTTTCTTTTACATGATCAGGTTCAAACCCTGAGTAATAACACACTGTATAAAAATCAGTCACATTAGACATAATCCACGCATGAGCATCACATTTATATATTGAAGGCTTTCGGTCCTGGGACTTTGATCCAGCGTCCTCTATGGCGTTAACAAGCACACCACGCCACAACTTTTCTTCAGGCTCAACATCAGTGCTTAATAATTGCGATGCGAAGCTAGTGCCCATAAGTTTTAATAAGGAAAGAGAGTAAGTCACGGTAATAAATAGTTTGATCTATATTAGCTCGACTTTTTTTATAATGTTCATAGTCAATATGTACACCACTAATAACATCGTGTATATCCTGCCCATCGTGTTTTGGTTGGTCAGGTTCTTTTAAAAAAATATCTCTCGCCATAGACTTATTATATTGATTTACCTGCATCTTTTCCACCTTTGATGACCTTTAATTTGTAAAGCTTAGCTTGTGTTTTTAATTTTTTTTCTTTTCGAAACTGCCAGACAGCATTAATATCAGCCATAAACTGTGGATCAAAACTTTCTCTGTATCCTAATTTATCGCCCATATACAAACGAAACATACTCGTTGTAACGGTTTTATATTCTTTATCGGTTAGTTTCCCTGCTAGAATTTGCAGGGACCCCATAAAAGGGTTAATGGATGGTGTTTTTTTTGCCACTTATGAACTCCTTCAACAAATCAATTAATTTAAGCACATAGGCCGTTGAGACTGTTGCTGGTTCTTGGTTCGTGACTATTTTATCCGTTTCAAAGTGACCTGCTCCTTTACACTCTTTGCATGTCTGCGTTTCTGAGTATGGAATTATTCTAACAAATCCATTCCCTTTGCAGTTAGCACATATTTTGTAAGGATCACCGTATTTCATTTTCTTTTTATATCTTTTTTTAGCCATGAGTAAAGCCTTTTTTTCTAGGGTTTCTATTCTTAGGCCAACGACATTTAAACTTCTGTACGACGACATTGTCTAAATTTTTCTCATCACCAGTTAAAATGAGAATATCATGACCATTTTTTTGTGGATGAACATGATGGGTAATAAAGTTATTAACTTTAATTTCTCTAGTATTTGTTTTCATATCATCTAAATAATTATTAAGATCAATACAATCTTTATCCTTCATCATTATTTCCTCTCTATGTTGTCATCAAGCTTATGATAATTTTCAGCGTCTCGCATAATTGCAATCGCATCATCACAACTTTTTATTACGTTTTGTCGGAGCTTATCTAGACTTTCTTGTGTTTCTTCTAAGCTTTTTTCTAACTTTACTATTATTGCTTTTAGCTTTGCTACTTCGTCCATCTAAATCCTCCTTTCCAATTAAACTTTTATCCATTTTTAAAATATGTTCCTTGTATTCAACTGTTGTCATTTTATTTTTTAACGCTTGAAATTCAACATACTCATTTACAAGTTTTGAAATCATTGATGCAGGGGACCTAAACTTTTGATTGCAAAGTCCTTGTAAGACATCGTAGTCAGGTTTTCTTACGGCCACACTCTTGAATTTATTTATATCCATGTTTTTTTAACTCCTCTTTCATTTGTTGTTTAGTTTTTATTTTTGGATCTGGTAATACAATCATCATTCTCTCAAAATATGGATTGTTGTCGCTAAAATCCCAATTTCTTTTTCTAGTTAATCTAGCATGAGCTTGGTATTGTCTATCTTTCCAATCTATCTCGCTAAATTTTAAAGCAGCCATATTGATGCTCCTATCACTAATGCAAGTTTTGGAAATAATAATGTAAGTATTACTATTCCAATTATTAAATGAATCCAACTCATCTGCTCTCCAATTCATTCATTGCTAACATCGTACACAGATCTGTGTGTAATGGTTTTTCATACATATCTTTATGTTTAATATGTACGTTCTTTAACTTACCAGCTATCTCATCAAAATTAGTTCCTTCGGATAGAGCAATATCTATCTTCTCAACTAATGATTTGAATAACTTTGATTTACTTTTTAAGTTCATTTGTTTTCTCCTTGTCCCATGTATATAAGAAATCCCATCGTCTATGTCAAGCTGTATTTTGTGTTAATATAATTTATGAAAGAATTTTTTATGATTGGTATTTTATGCGTTTTAGAGCCTTTTTCAGGTATAGAGAAGTGTGCATACATTCATGAAGATCCGATTAAATATTATGATGAAAAAACTTGTATGGACCTGGTATATAAAAAAGTCAATGAAATGGGGACTAATTTAACCTCTGAAGGTATCCAAATCACTCAATTAAAAATGAACTGCATTGTTGACAAGTCTAAACAAAACACTTGATTTTACACCAAATAGTTGATAAGATTATCTTATGAAACAATATCGTTTTCAGTGTTACGTAGCTGGACTAAAATTTAATAGTGTCGTAAACGCTACTGACGACGAAAAAGCGATAGAAGGTTTCACTGAGAACTTAAATAATAAAAAGTACTCAGTACAACTAGGGGATCTTGGTAGAGGTACTAAAAGATTCCATATAACTTATGAGGAGCTAGAAAATGGCACTACAAAAGTTGATATCGGAGAAGCTACAGCTGGAGTCCAAATGGGCCAGCCAAGCGTTGTCACAGGGTAGAGTTACTACTGACATGAAGTGGATCGATATTAAAATTAAAGAATTAAGAGTTGCAATCAACAACCAAAGTGTAGTTGATGCAAAAACTCTTTACGAAAAAACTGCTTAATTAGTAGTTTTTATTTTTTTTTTCAAAAAACATTAATTTGTTATAGGATATTTGTCGCTCTAATATTCTCGGTAAATAAATGCGGAACTTTTTCTGTATATTTTTTCATTTTACCTTCCCACAATTTATCCATAATTTTACTCATGTCCGGGTGAAGTTCCCAGGTTAAAACATTTAATCTTGAAAAGAAATTTACTTCTTGATCTGTTTTAGCAACATAAAAGAAACTAGCATCACCATGTTTTCTTATAGATTTAAATCTATGATTACCATTCCTAATTTCATTTTTAAGGTCTATAACTATTGGACACAGTAATCCATTTTTTTCGATATCAGATCTAACTGTAGCTTTAAACTCTGCATGAGTTCCGTGAATCATTTTAAGATCTTCAAACTTTCTAAGTTCTAATCTATCTTTAAATATTGTATATAAAGGCCAAATAGTTTCACCAAAACCTGCAATTATATTTTTATGAAGCTTGTCCAAAATCATCTCCTAATGCAACATCAACTTTGCTTGGAACTTTGAACTCCATACAGTTTTCCATTGCTTCTTTAATTGTTTTTACATCTTTTTCATTCTCTACATCAAAACAAAGTTCATCATGTATTTGTACTTTTGGTAAATAACCTGCTTCATAACAAGCGATGACAGCTTGTTTAGTTTGATCTGCAGCAGAACCTTGTATTAATCTGTTTAATGCTTTGTAAGTAAAAGCTCTTTTAATATTACTTCGACCATATTTTGATGAAGCATTTTCAAAAGTTTCAGCTGTATGAATACCGAAGTCTCTTGGCTCCCACATTTCAAATCTACACTTTCTTCCTTTTTTAGTTCTAATAACACCTTCATCACTTGCTTTCTTCATACATCTATCAGATAATAGCTTCACAAATGGAACCTTTCTATTATATTTTGCTATTAGGGCTGATGCTTCTTCAGTTGATAATCCTAGAGAATTGGCCAGCTTATTTTTCCCCATACCATACATTAATCCTAGCCCTATTGTCTTTGCTTGCTTTCGTTCTATGCCTGCTAAATCGGCTACAGTCTGGTGAAAGTCAGTTTCTGAGTTTGTATACGCCTCTACTAGTTCATTAGAGCCTTCATAGCCCTCACCAATAGAGGCTGCATAGTGTACTACCATTCTTGGTTCTTGCTGTGAGTAATCAAAACTTCCCCATTTACAACCTGGCTCGGGTAAAAAGAGACCTCTGATTTTTGGTCCAAAGTCTTTATTACGAGCGGGTAACTGTTGAAGATTAGGATTAGCCATAGACAGACGGCCAGAGACAGTCCCCCCACTGTCAGAACGTAACTGATTAATTTCCCCATGTATCCTTCCATTGTGTTCGTATTTTAATATTGAGTCTAAGAATGTACCATGAAACTTGTTGATCTCCCTGGCCTGTGCTATAAATTTACTAATTTCGTGTTTCGAATTAGCTAACCAATTTTGTGTAAAAGATGGCTCATGAGTTTTGTCAGTACGTGGATAATCTATCCCTAGTTTATCGTAGGCTTCGCCTATTTGTCTTGCTGCCCATATATCTACTTCTTTTCCACATAATTCTTTTATTTTTGTTAAAAATTCTTTTTCCTGAGCTTGAAATTCTTTCTTTAATCTATGAGCTTTTTCAACGTCTACTTTTATACCTTTCTGTCTCATTTTAATTAAGATAGGTAATAGTTTAGTCTCAAGTTCCCATACCGTTTGTAAATTTTGATTCGTAATTTCTGGTTTAAATCTTTGCCACAAAAGATAAGTTAACCTTGCATCTTGCTCTGCATAAAAACCAACATGCTCTGCAGGTAACTTCCACATCTCTCCTTTAGGGTCTATACCGTGATCCTTTGCAGCTTCTTTTAGGTCTTGTTCGGACTTTAGCTCACCAAGATAATCTTTAGCTAATGCATTTAAGCTATAGGACCATCTATTCTCGTCAATTACAGCAGCTGTAACCATTGTATCAACTACTTCACCTTCTACTTTTATACCCATTTGTTCTAACCAACCTATATCGTATTGGCCATTATGAAATATTTTTCTTGAAGGTAACTTACACACATCTTTCATGTATTGAATTACTTGTGGTTCAATCATATTACCACCACCAAAATGTTTAAAAGGATAATAACCTTGCCATCCTTCTACTGCTACAGCAAACCCAATAACGTAACCATTACCAGTTGCCCAACCTGCACCCAACTTATTATTAATACCTTCGTCTCTTGTTTCTAAATCAATCGCTATCTCGTCATATTGAGAAAGATCTTTGTACTCTGATGGACAAGACCAAATATGTTTTTTTAAATTAAATGTTAATTGTAAACCTGTCATGCGGATGCCTTTTCGTTAATGTAATAAAATCTTCTTTGCCCTTCGTGTTTCATTAATCTTTTTTTCAATTTTTGATTTTCGTTGTATAAGTTTTCATTACGCTCGGTAAGTTTTTTAATTTTTGCTCCATATATTTTTCTATAGAGTAAGCTCCAATTTCTACCTACGCTTTTTTGCTTTATCATCTGTAAGTTTTTTTATTTCTAAATCACAATAATGTTTTATTTTCTCAAGGTCTTGTATCCCTGCTTTGTTTTTGTATCTGCAAACGTATTTAATTACGTTGCCCTGAAAAAATGAGAGATTATTCTTTGATATAAACTCATAAGGCTGTATATGAAACTCTTTATAATGATTCCCCCCAATCTGCCTATCTTGTGGAAATGATTCATCAAACATATCTTTATTTGTCATACACCACACATCCCTTCACATTCATTATTAAATAAATCAGGACCCTCATCGTTTTTAAACTTTACTTCATCTAAAGGTACACATTTTCTATGTACAAAGTTTTTTACTTTTGGGTTGTGCATACGCATCTTTTTATCAAATTCTACAGCAGATGCAAATTCTTTTGGTCTGTTATTTTTCATATCTATCCAAAAATTATCATCATGAAAAGGACAACCAATACAAGCAGATTTAACTGGTATTTTAAAACCTTTACCTTCATACCATTTTAGACAATCTTCTCTAGACATTTTCTTATCAATTAATGGCCATACATTTTTCTGCCACCAAAATCGTGATGGTTTCATACGCATGATCTCGTCTGTTGATATACCTACCCATACTTCTATATGTTCTGTTTTAGGAAACCTTTGTCTAGGTACAAGACCACATAATTCTCTTATTTTTTTAGCGATAGGAGTTATTTTATATTCTCTAGTGCATTGTCTACGACCCATTCCTTTTTTACCGTTCTCGTTTAATGTATAAAATGGAGCAGAAGCAAATTGGTTACCGCCTGGTCCGAGAGCCGTGAGTATGTCATCTTGAATATTACCTTTCTTAACAATGTGTACAGGGTAACTTAGAACACTTTTAAGATACTCAAGGTGCTCTATCACCGGCGCAGGTTCCCATCCCGTGTCTGCGAAGATTGCTGCGTCAGGTTTAACCCCAAACTCTCCAGCATCAGCCATCAAGGCCATTGTCGAACTTTGTACACCAGCTCCTAATGATAATATTCTTAATTTTGGTTCTTTGTTTATTTCCATACCTCTCCTTTTAATTGTTTCCTTGTAAATATACAAGATAATCTTCACCAATGGGGTAATGATATTTATAATCAGTACTTAATAAATGTAGGCTATCTCTTGCTCGTGTTACTCCCGTATACCAAACTTTCTTTTCATTTGATTTTTCTTCATTGTTTTTATGTCTATAACTTGCAGGCCAATTCGCTTTTGAATAAAGTAATACATGATTAGCCTCATCTCCTTTAACAGAATGTATTGTATCTATTATAACATTAGGGTTACCGTTTAACTTATCTTGTTTATATCTTCTCAGTAATCTTAAAAAATAAATAACTTGTCTTGGTTTGAAGTTACGTCTAAGGATCCACCACCATTGTTTACTTTGTGCTTCGTCAGGAAGATCTAAACCACACCATTCTTTTAGAGCCGTGAAGTTATATCTCGTATAATCCGGTTGCTGTGACCAAAACTTAGTAGTTCTATAATCAGAGTCAGTTACTTGTCTAATGTATCTATACATAGCCTCAGCTTCTTTTTTCATAATCTCTTTACCATTAGAGATAGCTGTCCAGGCTTTAATAGCTATCCATTGATTCTGATCAAATGACTTACGACCCTTGTTATCTGAAAAATATATCCCTGCATCTTTTGCTAACGCTTTTAATTCATTAACTGTTGTATGTATTCTTCCAAGTAAAAACCATTTACCATCATCTTTTTCAAAAGGTATTTCTTTAAAACTTAAATATCTCTTAACAGTTCCGTCTTTGACTAAAGGTTCAAACTCCTTATCAACACTGTCTAAGATACCTTTACGAACTATCTGTGAGAACTGGTGTATTGCAGTACCAAATCTTCTAGTCTTACGTAATACTACTTTTCGACCTGGAAAATACTTAGTAAAGTAATTTGTATCTGCACCATTCCATTGATAGATAGCTTGATCATCATCTCCTGCTAAATAGATTCTCTTTACATTCTCAGACATTTTATAAATTAAAGACCATTGTAACGGAGTAAAATCTTGAGCTTCATCTAGTATTAATACATCTAATGCTGGAAACTCTACTTCATGTAGCGCTCTTTCAATCATATCTGTAAAATCTAAAAAAGATTTCTCACCTCCGCCTGTCTTATAATGTTCGTAAGTACTTATCTTTCTGGTGTACACATCAAGAGATTCTTTCTTTTGTGACTCTTTTTTATAAACTAATATTGGATCCTCTAATAAGTTTCTTGATTTATCGTAAACACCTAAGGACCAATCAACATAAGTAAAATTATCTTGAGACAATCTATTATCTGATCTTTTAACAAAACTATTAGTTAATGCATAATCGATCATACAGTCCTTAGTATCAAATATTTCTTCCTCAAAGTATCTTCTACAGTATGAGTGTAATGTTCTAAATCTTGAAAATGATTGTGAATTTAAATTAGGAAAAGCTTCTAGAGCTCTTATCTTAGCTGTATCTACTGCCTTGTTAGTAAAAGATATAAAAGCAATCTTCTCTGGATCAGTACCTTGTTTAAGATATTTTTTAACAACCCTTTCAATCAACGTCCAAGTCTTTCCTGTTCCCGGAGGACCAAAGATTTTAATTGTTTTGTTGTGTATCTTTTTTTGTTTCTGGAGCCCTAAATTTTGCGTGGTATTCATCATCCATCTCACTAAGTTCTTCTTGGTTATTGTTTTTTGGTTTTATCTTTTGGTGGTTAACAAAATCAGGCATAGTAACATACCAGACGTTACGCTCACCTTCAAAGAAATCATGTTTTTCACATTTAAGTAGTCTAACTGCTTGGTTAACAGTGTTAAATGGAGTTTTACGTCTACCTAAAAAATCTGCAAGTGTGTTACGTTTAAAATAACAAATGTTTACCTTACTATCTAGTACTGTGTAACCATCTTTAAGTTTAGTAAAATCATCTTGTTCAATTGTACTTTCAAAGAATATTTTAAGTGTATTATACTTTTCTTCCTCTACTGTATCTTCGTATTTAAATGCAGTATTCTCTACAGCACTTTCTAATAGATGCTTCATTAATAACTCAAATGGACTAGGGCCCTTTTTAGGTCTAGGTAAAGTAAGCCAAAAGATTCTGTACTTAGCTAAACACACACGCCATGATTTTTCATCTTTAGTGTCTTCCGGTTTAAATGTAATATGTTTATCTCTAAAATCACACTCAAATAAAATACCTTTTGAATCTTCTGTATAAGTTAGATCTGTAAATTCATTTTTAATATCTGGTGCTTGAGTACCGATTCCAAGTTTTCTAAGCTTACAAGTTTCTTTATCACATATAGGAGCTACAAACATATGTTTAGGTGGACAAAAGTATTCATAACCTTTTGTATGTACTGACTGTGCAGTACCGTCGCTTTCAGTTCTTTTTAAAACACCTTTAGGGTGAGTTGCAAATATTTGTTTTTGTCTTTCCCAAGCAATGTCTTTTAATTGTTTTACAGTAAGGTTACCTTCTGCTTTTTTCATTTCAGTAACACAAACGTTAAACAACATGCTGTTTCTATCTCCAGACCAACCCTCTTGAATTACTTTTTGTACACAAGGTGGATAGTCTCTCCAATCTGTCTCTGCATTGTATTCAGTTACTTTGTAATTAAAAAAATCTTTAGGAGTAATAGTTTTCTTTTTTGCTAATTCTAAAAAACCACCTAACATTAAAGGTGTGTTAGTATCATCAAATGCATATTCAACTGCAGCATTAGCATTAAAGTAAGGCATCCCTACTGCTTTATTCAATGGAAATACTTCTTTAGATAAAAAGTATTCTTTGTTAATCTCTTCTAGTTTTTCTTTTACTTTTTGTTTGTCTGCCCAATCTGAAAAAAATATAAATAAATGTAATCCACCTGACTTAGATTTAACAGGCAGTAATGGTAGTTTAAAATCTTTAATAATGTCTACGTATTTTTTAGATGTGTATTCTTTGTAGTTAGCTGGATCTATATCTATGCAAGACCATTTAAGCTTATCCCCATTTTCCGGTCTTACCCCTATTTGTTTTTTACCATCCACATGACCCTTCCACAGTTCTTCTGTGACTGGTTCGTGGATCGTGAGGTAGTCAGCTTTTCTCTTACCCCGTTCATCCATCTCCCCCGTCAGAGAGATGGTGATGAACTGGGAAGAGTCGCCTTCAAATAAATGAAGTAACTCTTTTTGCATTAGAACGGTGTACTTTGACTTTCAACCTGCTTAGTCTCAGCAGATCCATCTTTACCGAAGTCTACCTTACCAAAGATATCGCTTTTCTTAGCGGTCTCATAAAACGCTCTTGTCGACTCTAATGTGCCCGACAATTTTGGATCGTCTAGATAGCTATCAAATTCGACAACCCAACCGTACCAAGAGTTTTGTGAGTTACTTTCTTTAGTGGTCTTTAGTCTATAGGCAGTTGCCCAAGACGGTGGAGTAAAGAAACCATTTTTACCTTTTAATCTACGACTCTGCATCATAGAGTTCCAGGTTTTACTCTTTTTCTTTTGAGTAGATTTCATAGAGATTAGTGCGGTCTCGACCGGCAAATAATCCTTGTCCAAGATATATACAAAATGGTTCCCTGTATCTTCGATATAGTTTCCATTTTCTAATCTATCTTTACCATCATCGCCTCTACTTGTTTGAGACATGATCGCAGGATCATTGTGAATACCCACAGGTCTCCCTGGACTATCACCTCTATCTTTCCACTCATTGAAAGTGTTTATATATAAACATGGCACAACGATTAATCCTTCTTTTCCTTTAAAAAGATTTCCAGATGTTTCGTTGTAAATGTCACCTTGTTTAGCAGACTCAATATACTTGCCATCTGACTCGTCAAGTACTGGTGAATTGCTATAAAGGATTTTTAAGATAGGGAGTTTAGTATCCCTTGCAGTCACGAACTCTTGTCCTTGTCCTGCTAACTCTTCCAAATTAAATTGCGTTGGAACACCCGCTTCTTTTTTCACAGCTACATTGTTAGCTGCATCTTGCTTTAGTTGCATGTTTACTCCTTCGTTGTTATTTTTGTTCTTGTTGCTACATAAACACCGAATAAATCGGCAGGAACGTCTTTCCCTTTTTCTATTTGCTCTCTTACGAAAGCTTTAAGAGTCATCGGTTCTACCTTTTCGGCTTGCTTAACATTATGCCCTTTTATTCGTAAATCGTCAACTATAGATTTTGCCATGTTGTCTTCATTACGACCAAAGGTTAATGTTACATTGTTTTTAATTAGATCCGCGTAATTATTTTCACGTAACCAATTAAAAGCTTCCTCTGTTCTGGATGCAGGTATTCTCGCACCGTAGTATGGTTTAATCTCTACTGAGGAACCATCCGTAAGTTTGATTTGTGCTACACCAGCTTTTTGCATTAAGTTAGGGATATCCGATTCGGAAAGCTTCAACTCTTCTTCTTTTTTCTTTTTTAGTTTGTCTTCTAGCGTTGTTACTTCCTTCTGAATGTCCAATAGCTTATTACATAGTTCAGCAATGTCTTGCGACACGCTTGTATCGATAGTTATGTTTTTCGATAGTTGTTCTAAGTCCATAATGACCTCCTTGAGTACCATGTATTCTAATAATTTGACATCGTCAAGAAAAAAATATATTGATGGGACAAATGAAATTTGAATATAAAACTGAACCTTTTGATCATCAACGAACAGCATTAAAACAAGGCGCCAAGTGGGGAGCTTATGCTTACTTCATGGAGATGGGTACAGGAAAAACTAAAGTTGCAATTGATAATGCAAACTATTTATATTCTACAAATTCTATTACGCACGTCATGGTTGTTGCACCTAATTCAGTTTATAGAAATTGGATTAAAGAAATAGATGTTCACTCACATACTGATTATACAATAAGTGTACACAAAGATAAAAAAACTTATGGTAAAGGTAAGATACAATGGTTCTTAATTAATGTTGAAGCATTGAGTCACAAAAGTGGAGTGGATGTAATATCAAAATTAATTAATCGTCATGGGAAGAAGATGCTTTGGATTCTAGATGAATCCACAACAATAAAAAACAAATCAGCAAAAAGAACACGAAACATTTGTAAATTAGGGAAGCTAGTAGCATACAAACGTATCCTAACAGGCTCACCAATAACAAAATCTCCATTAGATTTATATACACAATGTGAGTTTCTAAGTCCAGATCTTTTAGGGTTTGCCTCTTATTTTACATTTAGAGCTAGATATGCAGTGATGCAACAGATTGAGATGGGTGGTAAACAAATGTTATTTCCAAAGTATTATACGAATCTTGAAGAATTGACCGACAAATTACAGACCTTTTCTTACAGAGTTAAAAAGAAAGACTGCTTAGATTTACCTGATAAATTATATACAACTCGAAGAGTACAGTTAACTTTAAAACAAGCAGAAGTTTACAATAGACTAAAGAAATTTGCCTACGCTACTATTAATCGAGATGAGGTAAGCTTTCAAAATAAACTTACAGAAATATTAAGATTGCACCAGGTAACAAATGGTTTTGTAAACTCAGATGATGGCACAATACAAGTATTTGATGACTGTCCTAAGATAAAAGAATTACTTAACATCTTGGAAGAGTCTGATGGAAAGTTTATAATATGGGCTAATTACGTGCAAAATATTAAAACAATTATAAGCAAGCTCAAGGAGAAATACGGTGCTAAATCTGTGGTTTCGATTTTTGGAGAGGTATCAACTGAAGATAGGCAGGAAGCTGTCCGAAGGTTCCAGGATGATGATAGCTGTCGTTTTTTTATTGGGAATCCTTCCACTGGTGGTTATGGTCTCACTCTTACAGCTGCCTCTTATGTTGTTTATTTCAGCAATTCGTACAACTTGGAAGTACGTGAGCAATCAGAAGACAGAGCCCACAGAATCGGACAAGACAAAAACGTAACTTACATAGATTTAATTGCAGAGAATACTATTGATGAATTTATCGTTGGTGCATTAGATAAGAAGATGAAACTCTCCGCACAGACTTTAGGTGAAGAAGTTAAGAAGTGGATAAAGTAGAGTAATATTGTTCAACCTTTTTAAACCATTTATCTTCATACTCAGATAATTTAGATTGATCCATTTTAAAACCTTGGAATAACAAATCTTTAGTACAAATAGCTATAAAACCTTGTAAGATCTCACCATGTTGTTTCTTGTGGGCTAAACTGTAGGCTGCAATTTGATAATAATAATCAGTTATATACTCTTCTCTTTTAGGTTTATTTGATTGTTTGAAATCTATTATTGATGGTTTTCCATCATATATAGCTACTAAATCTGTAGATCCAGCCCACTGATCTTCATAGGCTAAGTTAACCTCACTGCCAAACACCTTCGTTAAGGGCCCTAAGCCGTCTTCTATTAAGCGATGAGCCATTAATCGGGCCTGGGCACCCTTTTTTGATAGATTAAAATACCCTTTACCGTTTATATATTGTTCTAGCACATAGTGCATTTCTGTACCCCTAGTAGAGGCGTCAACCATGATTCGTTGAGCTTCTTGGTGTCCTACTCTTTCTCTCCAGGCGTCTAAAGATGCTTTCTTTTCTGGGCTTTGAGTAGCGTTTAATATAGTTGTAACTGAAGGGACTTTCTTTTCTCCTACTTTGTAGGTCCGTGGTCCGTTGTCATCGTCTCTAAAATAATTGCCGTAAGAATATTTATTCTCCCATGCAAAACCTGTAATAGTGAATTTTTCTCCGTCTCTGATTATTTTCATATGTAGTTAATACTACATATGATTAGAAAGTACAGCTAAAAGTATAGCTCCTAAACCCCCTATAATAAACTTCTCTAGTCTAGTTATACGAGCTTCTATCTTTTCAATCTTCTCAAATGTTTGTTTCTGCATAATTCTGCAGATCTTTTCATGGTATTCAAT